>Ga0257128_1000098_pt1 | contig 9741 bp, 12 predicted proteins | sample LP_J_2011_P26_10_FD_194408 | JGI IMG/M metagenome (GOLD analysis project Ga0257128, IMG submission 194408) | Metatranscriptome of marine microbial communities from Northeast Subartic Pacific Ocean, Canada - LP_J_2011_P26_10m (Metagenome... | ecosystem: Environmental > Aquatic > Marine > Oceanic ... | reverse complement strand
ATCAAACTCTTTATCTCTTTTTGGAAGTATATTAGATTTAAAAAAATAATTTTCAATCACAAAACCTACATCTCTCACAAAAATTTGATTACAATTATCAACGTTCTTTGGTCTAAAAACATCTACTCCATATTTAATCAAAATATTAGAAAAGTTTTCTAGTTGATTGACCATGTTAGATTCTAATGGATATTTTCCAGATTTTAAATTTTCGATTGACTTAGGATCATACAAATCCTTAAGTTTGGGAATACCACCAGAATTATTAGCTATACCAATGATTACAGAAATAAGTTTTGAAGTTTCATCATTAACAGAGAAATTCATCATACTTATTAGAAATAAAATTAACGTGATTCTATATCGGAAAAGTTTCTTAGAGTTTCTCCTATATATATTTGTCTAGGTCTTCCAATTGGTTCATTGTTTTTTCTCATTTCGCGCCAATGAGCAATCCAACCAGGAATTCTACCCAATGCAAACATAACAGTGAACATTTCATTAGGAATATTTAATGCTTTGTATATGATTCCTGAATAAAAATCAACATTAGGATAAAGTTTTCTATCCACAAAATAATCATCCTCCAAAGCTTCTTTTTCTAAACCTTTTGCAATATCTAAAATTGGATCATCAATACCAAGCTCATTTAAAATTTGATCAGCAGTAACCTTTATAATTTTTGCTCTTGGATCAAAATTCTTATAAACTCTATGTCCAAATCCCATAAGTCTAAATGGGTCTGACTTATCTTTTGCTTTTGACATAAACTTTTTTGTATCACCTCCATCTTTTTTAATTGCTTCTAACATTTCTAAAACCGCTTGATTTGCTCCTCCATGTAATCTCCCCCATAATGCTGATATTCCAGCTGAAATTGAAGCAAATAAACTTGCTTCGGAAGAACCAACAATTCTAACAGTAGAAGTTGAACAATTTTGTTCATGATCAGCATGTAAAATCAAAAGCTTATTCATAGCATTAACCAAAGTATCATTCTGAACATATTCTAGATTAGGCATTTGAAACATCATTTTTGTTATATTCTCTACATATCCTAGAGAATAATCTCCATAATCTAAAGGCAAACCTTTTCTTCTACGATGAACCCAAGCAACTAAAATTGGAATTTTTGCAAGAAGTTTAACAATAGAGTTGTACATATAATCTTGATCTTCATTTCCGCTAAGACTTAATTTTTTTTCAGGATTAAATGCAATCAATGCACTGGTTAGTGATGAAAGTATACCCATTGGATGGGCAGATTTAGGGAAACTTTCTAGAATTTTTTTAATATCCTCATCAATAATTGAATTTTCTTTAATATCATTCAACAGCTTTCCTAATTCTTCTTTGTTTGGTAGTTCTCCATAAATTAATAAAAAAGCAACCTCTAAAAAATCTGCTTTTTCTGCTAATTCTTCAATAGAATAACCTCGATATCTTAAAATACCTTTTTCTCCATTTAAAAATGTAATTGCACTTTTACATGAACCGGTATTTTTATAGCCAGGATCTAGTGTTATTATGTTTGAACTAACTCGAAGATTACTAACATCTATTCCAAGTTCTTTTTCTGAACCAGTAATTAAATCTAATTCTATTTCCCTTCCACCAATTTTTAATTTTGCCTTATCACTCATATATAAATGTTATTGTAAAATTAACGAAAAAAACTTAGTTTAAAATGCAATGTTAAAAGCTTTCTCTTTTGGAAAATAAGCATTTATGCCTAATTGTTCTTCTATTCTCAATAATTGATTGTACTTAGCAATTCTATCACTTCTGGAAGCTGATCCAGTCTTAATTTGACCAGTGGACAAACCAACTGCTAAATCAGCTATGGTATAATCTTCTGTTTCACCTGATCTGTGAGACATAACGCAGGTAAAACCAGATTTGTGGGCCATGTTGACAGCGTTAATAGTTTCTGTTAGGGTTCCAATTTGATTTACTTTGATTAAAATAGAGTTTCCTATTTTATTTTCAATTCCTTTTGAAAGCCTTTCAACATTAGTAACAAATAAATCGTCTCCAACAAGTTGTACTTTTTCACCACAAATTTCTGTTAAATATTCCCATCCATCCCAATCATTTTCATCCATACCGTCTTCAATCGATATAATAGGAAACTTTTTTGCTAAAGCAGATAAATACTCTGCTTGCTGTTTTGAATTTAAAATTTTACCATCATTTCCTTCAAATTTCGAGTAGTCATACATTCCATTTACATAAAATTCTGAAGCTGCACAATCTAAAGCAATCATTACTTGATTACCAGGTGAATATCCGGATTTTTCAATTGCTAAAATAATAGTATTTAATGCATCTTCTGTACCATCTAATTTTGGTGCAAAACCTCCTTCATCACCTACAGACGTAGTTAATCCTCTTTCAGACAGAATTTTTTTTAAATTATGAAAAATTTCAGTGCCAATTTGCATCGCATGGGTAAATGAATTTGCTTTAACTGGCATAATCATAAATTCTTGAAAAGCAATTGGAGCATCTGAATGAGAACCACCATTAATAATATTCATCATTGGAACTGGAAGAATTTTAGCTTTACCATCAGAAATATAAGAATAAAGTGGAATCTTTTTTTCATTACTAGCAGCTTTAGCAATTGCTAACGAAACTCCTAAAATAGCATTAGCTCCTAATTTAGCTTTATTTGGAGTTCCATCAAGGTCAATCATTAATTGATCAATTTTTTTTTGATCAAAAACAGATTTACCAATAATTTCTTTTGATATTATAATATTTACATTCTCTACTGCTTTAGCAACTCCTTTTCCCATGTATTTATCTCCTCCATCTCTTAATTCTACTGCTTCATGTTCACCAGTTGATGCTCCCGAAGGTACTGCAGCTCTGCCTAAAAAGCCATTTTCAGTTAAAACATCAACTTCAACAGTAGGGTTTCCTCTAGAATCAAAAATTTGTCTAGCAAATATTTTAGATATTTTACTCATATTTATTTTTTAGATTTAATCATTTCAATAAATTGATCGAAAAGATAATTAGAATCATGAGGGCCAGGACTGGCCTCAGGGTGATATTGAACTGAGAAACAATTGTTGTTTTTTATTTTAATTCCAGCAATGGTGTCATCGTTTAAATGAACATGAGTTATTTCTATATTATTATTAGATTCAGTTTCTTCTCTTGAAATTGCAAATCCATGATTTTGAGATGAGATTTCGCCTTTACCTGTCTTTAAATTTATTACTGGGTGATTTATCCCTCTGTGTCCATTATGCATTTTATAAGTAGAAATTCCATTTGCTAAAGCAATTATTTGATGACCTAAACAAATACCAAAAAGAGGTTTTTTAGTTTTTAAAATCTCCTTAGCTGTTTGGATCGCTACCTTAAGTGGTTCTGGATCTCCAGGTCCGTTTGAAATAAAATATCCATCGGGATTCCATTCTGACATTTCATTAAATGATGTATTAAATGGAAAAACTTTGATATAAACATCTCTTTTTGATAAATTCCTTAATATATTCTTTTTTATACCCAAGTCTAAAACAGCAACTTTTAATTTAGAGTTTGAGTCTCCATAAAAATAAGGTTTACTAGTAGATACTTTAGAGGCTAACTCTAAACCTTTCATAGATGGTAAATTATTTAATTTAATTTTTAACTCGTCAATAGAACCTAAATCGGTTGATATAACAGCATTCATAGCACCATTATCTCTAATATATGAGACAAGAGCTCTAGTGTCTACATCAGAAATTGCAACAATTTTATGATTAATAAAAAAATTTTGTAATGAATCAGTAGCAGCAGGTCTAGAAAAATTAGAATTAAATTTTTTACATATCAAACCAGCTATCTTTGGACTTTCAGATTCTACTTCATTTTTGTTAACTCCATAATTACCAATGTGAGAATTGGTGGTTACCATTAGTTGACCATAATAAGATGGATCAGTGAAAATTTCTTGATAACCAGTCATTCCGGTATTAAAACATAATTCTCCGTAGGCAGAACCATCAACTCCTAAGGCTTTACCAAAAAAAATAGTACCGTCTTGTAGTAGAACCAAAGCTTTATTTCGGGTAGTATATTCGTTCATTTTCATTCAAAATTAATATAAAAAAAGGGATAAACATTAAGAATATCCCTGGATTTAGTCAATTTTATTAAAAATTAATTATTTCTCTTATTTGGGATCACTATTTTTAGAATCTGACGATTTATCATCGTTATTTTCTTCCTCAATTACAGCATCCTCAACCGCAGCTTCTTCAACTACAGCATCCTCAACCGCAGCTTCTTCAACTACAGCATCCTCAACTACAGCATCCTCAACCACAGCTTCTTGAATTGATGTGGTTTTAGCTTTCTTTCTTCTTCTAGTTTTCTTATTAGAATCTGTATTTATATTATAGATAGAATTGAAATCAACTAATTCAATCAAAGCCATACTAGCATTATCACCCAACCTATTTCCAAGCTTTATGATTCGAGTATAACCACCTGGTCTATCACCAATTTTATCAGAAATGTTTCTAAACAATTCAGTGACTGCATATTTATTTTTTAAATAACTAAAAACTATTCTTCTATTATGAGTAGAATCGTTTTTAGATTTAGTAATAAGTGGTTCTACATATCGTTTTAAAGCTTTCGCTTTTGCAACAGTTGTATTTATAGACTTATGCTCAATCAATGAACAAGCCATATTGGCTAGCATATATTTTCTATGTCCTGTTTTGCGACCTAAATGCGCTATTTTTTTACCGTGTCTCATAGTTAATTATTAATCTTTATCTAACTTATATTTAGATAGATCCATTCCAAAATTTAATCCTTTAAAAATCACTAACTCCTCTAGCTCTGTCAAGGATTTTTTTCCGAAATTTCTAAATTTCATTAAATCACTTTTATTAAATGAGACCAAATCTCCCAAGGTATCAACTTCAGCAGCTTTCAAACAATTAAGTGCTCTTACAGATAAATCCATATCAATTAATCGAGTCTTAAGTAATTGTCTCATATGTAAAGACTCTTCATCGTAAGTTTCAGTTTGAGCAATCTCATCAGCTTCCAATGTAATTCTTTCGTCAGAGAAAAGCATGAAATGATGTATTAATGTCTTTGCACCTTCTGTCAAAGCATCTTTTGGGTGAATTGAACCATCAGATACAATTTCAAAAATCAACTTTTCATAATCTGTTTTTTGTTCAACTCTAAAGTTTTCAATTGAATATTTAACATTTTTAATTGGAGTGAAAATTGAATCCATAAAGATAGTTCCAATTGGCGCAGAGGATTTTTTATTTTCCTCAGCAGGAACATAACCTCTTCCTTTTTCAATATTTAATTCAATATTAAAACTTATATTTTTTTCTAAATTGCAAATAACCAAATCAGGGTTTAAAACTTGAAATCCAGAAATAAATTTCTGTAAATCACCTGCAAGTATTTGTTCTTGACCTAAAATAGAAACACTAACGGTTTCATTTTCAACAGAATCAATTTGTCTTTTAAGACATACTTGTTTTAAGTTTAATACAATTTCAGTCACATCTTCAACTATTCCAGGCAATGAAGAGAACTCATGATCTATATTGTCTAACCTTACAGATGTAAACGCAAAACCCTCTAAAGAAGATAATAAAACTCTTCTAAGGGCATTCCCTATGGTTAAACCATAGCCAGGTTCTAAAGGTCGAAACTCGAATTTTCCTTCAAATTCGGATGAATCTATCATTATTACTTTATCTGGTTTTTGAAAATTGAATACTGCCATAATTACTATTGTTATTTATTTCGAATATAATTCGACGATTAATTGTTCTTTTATATTTTCAGGTATTTGATTTCTTTCAGGAAGTGATACAAAAGTTCCTTGCATTCTGTCACTATTCCAAGACACCCATTCATATACAGATGAATTATTAGATAAAGAACTTTCTATTGCTGCAACGGATTTAGATTTTTCTCTAACTCCTATTGTTTCACCAGCCTTTATAATCCTTGATGGAATATTACAAATCTCACCATTTACTGTAATATGCCTGTGGCTTACTAATTGTCTAGCGCCACTTCTTGTAGGTGCAATACCTAACCTATATACTATATTATCTAATCTAGACTCACATAGTTGAAGTAAAACTTCTCCAGTTACTCCTTTACTTCCATTTGCTTTTTTGAAAAGGTTTCTAAACTGACGCTCTAAAATACCATAAGTATATTTAGCTTTTTGTTTTTCCATTAACTGAATAGCGTACTCAGATTTCTTACCCCTTCTTCTATTATTTCCATGTTGTCCTGGGGGATAATTCTTTTTTTCAAATGATTTGTCTTCTCCAAATATTGCTTCGCCAAATTTTCTAGCGATTTTCGTTTTGGGACCGGTATATCTTGCCATATTATTTAAATTTTAAATTTTTGTGAATTAAGGTCTGTCCTTCGACAAAAATTATATTATACTCTTCTTCTTTTTGGTGGTCTACAACCGTTATGTGGCTGAGGAGTTACATCAAAAATTTCAGTAACCTCAACTCCGTTATTATGAACTGTTCTGATAGCCGATTCTCTTCCATTACCAGGACCTTTAACATAAACCTTAGCTTTTCTCATTCCAGCTTCATGAGCGACTTTAACTGCCTCTTCAGCAGCTAACTGAGCAGCATAAGGTGTGTTTTTCTTTGACCCTCTAAATCCCATTTTTCCAGCTGAAGACCATGAAATAACTTCACCTTTTTTGTTAGTGAAGGATATAATTATGTTATTAAATGAAGCGTTAATATGGACTTCCCCATATGATTCAACAATAACTTTTCTTTTTTTAGATACTACTTTAGCCATAATATATTATTTAGTTACCTTTTTCTTGTTAGCAACTGTTTTTCTTTTACCTTTTCTAGTTCTAGAATTATTTTTAGTTCTTTGACCTCTTAAAGGAAGACCAGATCTATGTCTTATTCCTCTGTAACATCCAATATCCATTAATCTTTTAATGTTTATTTGATTTTCAGATCTAAGTTCTCCTTCAATTTTAAAGGATCCAACAGCTTCTCTAATTTTAGCAGTGTCGTCATCGTTCCAATCAGAAACTTTCTTGTCAACGCTGACTTTAGCCATTTCTAAAATTTTTTGAGCACGACTTCTTCCTATTCCAAATATGTAGGTTAAAGATATTACTCCTCTTTTTTGTTTTGGGATATCAACCCCTGAAATTCTTGCCATAATTTATCCTTGTCTTTGTTTGAATCTAGGATTCTTTTTGTTAATTACATAAAGCCTTCCCTTTCTTCTAACTATTTTACATTCGGGGCTTCTTTTTTTTACTGATGCTCTAACTTTCATAATTTTAATGTCTATACGTTATTCTAGCTTTAGTTAAATCATAGGGACTCATTTCTAATTTCACCTTATCGCCAGGTAATAATTTAATGTAATGCATTCTCATTTTACCGGAGATATGTGCAGTTACAACATGGCCATTTTGAAGTTCTACTCTAAACATTGCATTAGAGAGAGCTTCTATGATAGTACCATCCTGTTCTATAGCCGCTTGTTTTGCCATATTATGCTAATTTCCTGTTTTTTTCCAGATTTCATTAATCCATCATAATGTCTATTCAATAAATATGCATTGATTTGTTGAATAGTATCAATTGCAACTCCTACCATTATTAACAGTGAAGTTCCTCCATAAAACAATGCCCAACCTTGCTGCATACCCATAATTTGAACTACAATTGCAGGCAAAACTGAAAGTGCAGCTAAAAACAATGAACCCGGAAAGGTTATTAATGACATAATTTTATCTAAAAACTCAGAGGTTTCACCTCCAGGTCTAATTCCAGGAACAAAACCTCCACTTCTTTTCAAATCATCAGACATTTTATTAGTAGGAACAGTAATAGCTGTATAGAAAAATGTAAAAGCAACTATTAATAATCCAAATAAAATATTGTACCACAAACCAAACATATCTGAAAAGGAAGTTTGCATCCACTGACCAACATTTGAGTCACCTAAAAGCTGTCCCATATAAGCAGGAGCAAACATAATTGCCTGAGCAAATATTATTGGCATAACTCCTGAAGCATTTAGTCTCAAAGGAATATATTGTCTAGTTCCACTCTGATTTCTATCTAAATTACCTGATGCTGTTCTTCTTGCGTATTGTACAGGGATTTGTCTTACAGCTTTAACCAATAAAACACACAAACCAATTACAACTACCCAGACTAATAGTTCAATTAAAATTAAAATTAATCCTCCATTACTTTCATATACTCTAGATGCAAATTCTTGTGCAAAAGACATTGGAAGAGATGCTATTATTCCAACAGTAATTAATAAGGAAATACCATTTCCAATTCCTCTGTCAGTTATTTTTTCTCCGAGCCACATAGCAAAAACACAACCAGTAACTAGGATTATTACAGCAGGAACTATAAAACCTACACCTTTACCCATCATAAACGCACTATCAGGAACACCGAGAGCTCCTAAACTAAAAAGATAAGCAGGAGCTTGAACAACACAAATTAAAATGGTAAGCCATCTTGTAATTTGATTAATAGTTTTTCTGCCACTCTCTCCTTCTTTCTGTAATTTTTGTAGATAAGGAATTGCGATTCCCATTAACTGAACCACAATAGATGCTGAAATATAAGGCATAATACCTAAAGCAAAAACAGAGGCATTAGCAAAAGCTCCTCCTGTAAATGCATTTAAAATCCCTAAAAGTCCACCACCTTGAGTTCTACTAGATAATTCTCCTAATTGAACAGAATCAATACCGGGAAGAACTACTTGAGCTCCGAGTCTATAAATAGCAATAAAGAAAAGAGTTATGAAAATTCTATTTCTAAGCTCTTCAATATTCCAGATATTCCGTAATGTTTCAATAAACTTATACATACTCTATAATATAATTGCTTCTCCTCCACATTTTTCAATAGCTAATTTTGCAGCAGATGAAAATTTGTGAGCAGAAATTTTTAATGGGACTGAAATTGTTCCATTTGCTAATATTTTTACTAAATCATTCTTTTTAGACAAGCCATTATCAATAAAAGATTGAATATCCATAGAACCTTTTACTTTTTTATTATCAACTAAAGATTGAATTTTATCTAAATTGACACCTTGATATTCTACTCTGTTGATATTATTAAAACCAAACTTAGGCACTCTTCTTTGTAGAGGCATTTGGCCACCTTCAAATCCAAGTTTTTTAGAATAACCAGATCTTGATTTAGCACCTTTATGTCCTCTTGCAGCAGTTCCGCCTTTACCAGATCCTTGTCCTCTTCCTAATCTTTTTTTAGGATTATGTATTGAACCATCTTCGGGTTTTAAATTACTTAAGTTCATATTTATAATTTATTTAGTAACAGTAACCAAATGTTTTACTTTATTAATCATTCCTAAAATACTAGGGCTGTCTTGATGTTCTACAACCTGGCCAATTTTTTTAAGACCCAATGCCAAAAGAGTTTTCTTTTGATTTCCAGGTCTTTTAATTGCACTTTTTACTTTTTTTATTTTAATTACTGACATTTTTTATCCGTTAAAAACTTTATTTAATGAAATTCCTCGTTGACTTGCAACAGTATTAGCGTTTCTTAATCTTAATAAAGCATCAAAAGTAGCTTTAACAACGTTGTGAGGGTTAGAAGATCCTTGTGATTTAGAAAGTACATCTTGAACACCAAGTGATTCCAGTACAGACCTTACTGCTCCTCCGGCTATAACACCAGT
>Ga0257128_1000096_pt1 | contig 9753 bp, 20 predicted proteins | sample LP_J_2011_P26_10_FD_194408 | JGI IMG/M metagenome (GOLD analysis project Ga0257128, IMG submission 194408) | Metatranscriptome of marine microbial communities from Northeast Subartic Pacific Ocean, Canada - LP_J_2011_P26_10m (Metagenome... | ecosystem: Environmental > Aquatic > Marine > Oceanic ... | reverse complement strand
GGGAGCTGTTCCTGGAGCTAAAAATTCATATATAACAATTGAGAAATAATGAAATTAGTAATACATAACATTAAAGGAAAAGAAACTGCTAAGAAGGTTGATCTGAATAACGATGTTTTCGCTTTTGAGCCAAATGATCAAGCTATTTATTTAGATGTAAAGCAGTATTTAGCAGCACAGAGAACAGGTACACACAAAACTAAAGGTAGGTCAGATGTTAAGGGTAGTAGAAGAAAAATTAGAAAGCAAAAGGGTAGTGGGGCCGCAAGAGTAGGAGACATTAAAAACCCACTATTTAGAGGTGGTGGAAGAGTGTTTGGTCCGGAGCCGAGAAGTTATGACTTTAAAGTTAATAAAAAAGTTAAAAGAGTTGCTAGAAAATCTGCTCTCTCACACAAGGCTAAAGACAAGAATATTATTGTGTTAGAGGACTTTAAGTTTGATAAAGCGCGTACTAGTTTATACAGTGACTTTTTAACAAATTTTAATTTACTTGACAATAAAACAGTTTTAGTGCTTGCTGAATCAAATAAAAATATATTTTTGTCTTCCCGAAATCTAAAGAAGGCTAGGGTTGTATTAGCTTCAGAATTAAACACTTACGATGTTATGAATGCAAATAAATTAATGTTAATGGAGTCTTCAATTAACGAAATAGTAAAGAATTTTTAATACCTTAGGAATGAGCATTATAAAAAAACCAATAATTACAGAAAAAATGACGGATCAAGGCGAAAAGTATAATCGTTATGCATTTGTTGTTGACAGAAAGGTTAATAAAATTGAGATCAAAAAAGCTGTAGCTGAGATGTACGATGTTACTGTAGATTCAGTTAGAACTATGATTTGCATTGGTAAAAAACGAGTTAGAGGTACTAAATCAGGAATGATCGTTGGTAAAACTGCTACATACAAAAAGGCTATCGTTACATTAGCAGATGGAGATTCTATTGATTTTTATAGTAATATTTAATTAAAGGAAAATGGCATTAAAAAAGTTTAGACCAATAACACCAGGACAAAGGCACAAAGTTGCTCTTACATTTGATGATTTAACTACATCAAAGCCAGAGAAGAGTTTGTTACTTAAGAAGAAAAAGTCAGGTGGAAGAAATGATACTGGTAAAATGACCATTGAAAACATTGGTGGTGGTCATAAGCAAAGGTATAGGATTATTGATTTCAAAAGAGATAAATTTGGTATTCCTGCTAAAGTTGCAACTATTGAGTATGATCCTAATCGTACTGCTAATATAGCATTGCTTCATTACGTAGATGGCGAGAAAAGATATATTATTGCTCCAACAGGCTTGGAAGTTGGAACCGAAGTTATTTCTGATAAAGATGCACCAATAAAGGTTGGTAATGCTTTGCCATTATCTTCGTTACCATTAGGAACAATGGTTCATAATATTGAGTTAAGACCAGGTCAAGGAGCTATATTAGTTAGAAGTGCAGGGTCATCTGCTCAATTAATGGCGAAAGATGGAAAATATGCAGTTATTAAGTTAACATCTGGAGAGATAAGAAAAATTTTAATGACATGCTTAGCAACTATTGGTATTGTTTCAAATCATCAACATCAACTTGAAGTTCATGGAAAAGCAGGAAGAAGAAGATGGTTGGGAAGAAGACCAAATGTTAGAGCTACTGTTAAGAATCCTGTAGATCATCCGATGGGAGGAGGAGAGGCGAAATCTTCTGGTGGTCATCCTAGAAATAAAAATGGTGTTCCAGCTAAAGGATACAAAACGAGAGATAAGAAAAAAGCTTCAAGTAAGTATATAATTGAAAGAAGAAAAAAGAAATAATTTATGGCTAGATCACTAAAAAAAGGACCTTTTATTCATTACAAATTACAAAGAAAAGTAGATGCAATGACAGAGTTAGGGAAAAATTCAGTTATCAAGACTTGGTCAAGAGCATCAATGATATCTCCTGATTTTGTAGGGAAAACTTTTGCAGTACACAATGGAAAACAATTTATTCCTGTTTTTGTTACTGATAATATGGTAGGCCATAAATTAGGTGAGTTCTCTCCAACACGAACTTTTAGAGGTCATGGGAATAATAGAAAAAAATAATTAAATGGGAGCTAGAAAAAGAATAAAAGCTGATGCTATGAAGGAAGCGAGAAAAAATATCGCTTTCGCAAAATTAAATAATTGCCCAACATCTCCTAGAAAGATGAGGCTAATTGCTGATTTAATTAGAGGAATGAATGCTGACAGAGCTTTAGCTGAATTAAAGTTAAATCCTAAAGAGGCCTCTGGAAGAATGGAAAAGCTTCTTTTGTCTGCTCTTGCAAATTGGGAAGCAAAGAACGATGGTAAAAAAATGGATGAGAGTAGTTTATATGTTTCAGAGGTTAAAGTTGATAGTGGTAGAATGCTCAAAAGAGTACAGCCAGCTCCACAGGGTCGTGCGCATAGAATAAGAAAAAGATCAAATCATGTGACTCTAATAGTTGATAGTCGAATAAATTCAGAAGTAAAACAATAATATGGGACAAAAGGCAAATCCAATAGGAAATAGATTAGGTATTATCAGAGGATGGGAATCTAACTGGTATGGTGGTAATGATTTCGGTGATAAGTTAGCTGAAGATGCTAAAATTAGAAAATATTTAATGACCAGGCTTGCAAAAGCAAGTGTTTCAAAAATTGCAATTGAGAGAACCTTGCGTTTAGTTACACTTACAATTCATACTTCACGTCCGGGAATCATAATTGGAAAAGGAGGTCAGGAGGTTGAAACCCTTAAAGAAGAAATAAAAAAAATTACGGATAAAGATATTCAAATAAATATTTTTGAAGTAAAAAGACCTGAACTTGAAGCTACTTTAGTAGCTGATAGTATTGCAAGACAAATTGAGGGCAGAGTTTCTTATAAAAGAGCTACAAAAATGGCTATTGCTTCAACTATTAGAATGGGTGCTGAAGGAATAAAAGTGCAAATTTCTGGAAGATTAAATGGTGCGGAGATGGCAAGATCTGAAATGATGAAAGAAGGAAGAACACCTCTTCATACATTTAGAGCAGATATTGATTATGCTTTGTCTGAAGCACTTACTCAATATGGTTTGATAGGAATAAAAGTTTGGATTTGTAGAGGTGAAGTTTATGGAAAGCGTGATTTAATGTTGCATTTTAAATCTCCTAAGAAAAAAGATGGTTCAAGAGGAGGTGATGGGAAAAATAGAAGAAGATAATTATAATTACAGAAAACAATTAAGAAATGTTACAGCCAAAGAAAACTAAATATAGAAAGATGCAAAAGGGCAAGATGAAAGGTGATGCTAATAGAGGTCACCAGCTGGCTTTTGGCTCTTATGGCATAAAAGCTCTTGAGGAATGTTGGATGACAGCTCGTCAAATTGAATCTGCACGTATTGCTGTGACTCGTTACATGAAAAGACAAGGTCAGGTTTGGATTAGAGTTTTCCCTGACAAACCTATTACGAAAAAACCTGCAGAGGTAAGAATGGGTAAGGGAAAGGGTAGCGTTGAGGCATGGGTTGCACGTATTAGTCCAGGAAGACTAATTTTCGAATGTGATGGCGTTGATTTGTCTACTGCCAAGGAGGCATTAAGATTAGCAGCACAAAAATTACCAATCACAACTAAATTTGTAATCAGAAGGGACTTACGAAATAACTAATTAGAATGAAAGCACAGATATTAACAGATATGCCAATTAATGAACTAAATGATCTTTTGCAGTCAGAAAGAGAAAGATTAGTTAAAATGAAAATGAGTCACGCTGTATCTCCATTGGAGAATCCTTTGCAAATTAAGTTTTTGAGAAAAACTATTGCAAGGATTATGACTGAGCTTTCAAGAAGAAATATATCAAAATAATTAAGAGATGGAGAGAAATTTAAGAAAGGAAAGAATAGGAGTCGTTGCCAGTAACAAAATGGATAAATCCATAGTTGTTACTATTGAGCGAAAAGTTAAGCACGGTTTATATGGTAAATACGTTAAGAAAACATCAAGATTTGTTGCGCATGATGAGCAAAACACCTGTAAAGAGGGAGATACTGTAAAGATCATGGAAACAAGGCCTATAAGTAAAAGTAAAAATTGGAGGTTAGTTGAAATAATCGAAAGAGTTAAATAAAATGATACAACAAGAATCAAGAATAAAAGTTGCTGATAATAGTGGCGCAAAAGAATTACTCTGTATTAGAGTGTTAGGAGGTACTAAAACACGTTACGCTTCTATTGGAGATAAAATAGTTGGTACTGTAAAACATGCTCTACCATCAGGAAATATCAAAAAAGGGCAGGTTGTGAAAGCTGTTGTCGTTAGAACAAAAAAAGAAGTAAGAAGACCTGATGGATCTTATATTCGTTTTGGAGATAATGCATGTGTAATAATTGACGAAAATGGACAAATGAAAGGTACAAGAGTATTTGGGCCTGTAGCTAGAGAGTTGCGAGATAATGATTTTATGAAAATTGTTTCATTAGCCCCTGAAGTATTATAAAAAAAATAAGATGGCAAAAATAAAAATAATAAAAAACGATATGGTAATGGTAACTACTGGAAACTCTAAAGGGGTCAAAGGAAAGGTTATTAAAGTTTTTCCTAAAGCAAATAGAGCTATGGTTGAGGGTGCTAATTTAATCTCAAAGCATACTAAACCTAATGCTGCCAATCCACAAGGAGGAATTGTAAAACAAGAGGCTACAATACACATATCAAACCTTTCTCTGATTGATCCTAAATCAGGTGAAACAACTAAAGTAGGTAAAAAGAGAGATGTTAAATCAGGAAAATTAGTAAGATTTGCTAAGAAAACTGGAGAAGTAATTAAATAATGGAATACACACCAAGACTGAAAAAAAAGTACCAAGACGAGGTTATTAATAATCTTAAAGGTGACTATAAATCTGTAATGCAAGTGCCAAAATTAATTAAGATTTGTCTTAATCAAGGTATTGGTAAAGCATCTTCAGATAAAAAACAAATTGAGGCAGCTCATAATGAAATGACTACAATTGCTGGACAAAAAGCAATGTTAACTAACTCTACTAAAGATATCTCCAATTTTAAGCTGAGGAAAGGTATGCCGGTTGGAGTAATGGTTACACTAAGAGGAAATCAAATGTATGAATTCCTTGATAGATTTGTTACATCAACTTTACCAAGAGTTCGTGACTTTTCGGGATTACCTGTTAAAGGTTTTGACGGTAGGGGAAATTACACTATGGGTATTAAGGAACAAATTGCATTTCCAGAAATTAGTATTGATAAAATTAAAAATATAACAGGGATGGATATTACCTTTGTAACTAGCACAGATTCTGATGAAGAATCAGTTAAATTACTTAGGGCATTAGGATTACCATTTCAAAAATAATAGATATGGCAAAAGAATCAATGAAAGCCCGAGAGGTTAAAAGGGCAAAAACTGTAGCAAAATATGCTGAAAAGAGAGCTGCTTTAAAAGCTGCTGGTGATTTTGAAGGTTTGCAGAAGCTACCAAAAGATGCATCTCCAGTTAGAATGCACAATAGATGTAAGCTCACAGGAAGACCTAAAGGCTATCTTAGACAGTTTGGAATTTCAAGAGTGAAGTTTAGAGAAATGGCTAATTTCGGTTTAATCCCTGGAGTTAAAAAAGCAAGTTGGTAATAAAATAAAGAATAAGAAAGATGTTTACAGATCCGATAGCAGATTATTTAACGAGAGTTAGAAATGCACAAATGGCAGGGCATAAAGTTGTTGATATACCATCATCAAATATGAAAAAATCTATAACTGAGATTCTTCATGATAAAGGTTATATTTTAAACTTTAAGTTTGAAGAAACAAAGAATAATCAAGGTAATATTAAAATTGCATTAAAGTACAGTACTCAAACAAAATCACCTGCAATAAAGAAATTAATTAGAATTTCTAAGCCAGGTTTAAGGAAATATGCTGATTCAAATAATTTGCCTAGAGTTATTAATGGATTAGGTATCGCTATAATATCTACTTCTAAAGGTTTAATTACTGATAAGGAAGCTAGAAATTTCAAAGTTGGTGGTGAAGTAATTTGTCACATATATTAAAAGAATAGTAATAATGTCAAGAATAGGAAATAACCCAATTACAATACCAAAAGCAGTAACTGTTTCTATTGAAGGTTCAGAGATTTTAGTAAAAGGAAAGCTTGGAGAGCTTACTCAACATATTGATGCTTCAATAAAGCTTTCAGTTAATGATAATATTATTAGTTTATCTAGAGAATCTGATAATAAAGAAATTAGAGCTAAACACGGATTATATAGAGCGTTAATTTCAAATATGATTGAGGGAGTAAAAAATGGTCATTCTAAAAAATTAGAATTTAGAGGTGTTGGATATAGAGCTGCAACGCAAGGAAAAAAACTTGATATATCTGTAGGTTTTTCTCATAATATAGTTTTTGATATTCCTGATCAAGTTACCGTAACTGCTGAAACCGAGAAAGGTAAGGCTCCTATTGTTACAATTTCTGGATATGATAAACAATTAGTAGGTGCGATTGCGGCTAGAATAAGAGCTGAAAGAAAGCCGGAACCTTATAAAGGAAAAGGTATCAGGTATGTAGATGAGTATGTTAGAAAAAAAGCAGGTAAAACTGCTGCTAAATAAAAGAATATTATGATGCAATCAAAAAAGGAAGCTAGAAAAAGAGTTAGATACTCAATAAGAAAGAAGATTTCTGGGACATCTGAAAGACCTAGACTTGCAGTTTTTAGATCTAATAAGGAGATTTATGCACAGATAATTGATGATATCGAAAGTGTTACGCTAACTTCAGCTTCATCTAAAGATGCTAAAGGAACAAAGATTGAGCAAGCATCAATTGTTGGTAAATTAATTGCTGAGCATGCTAAGAAAGCAGGAATTGATTCAGTTGTTTTTGATAGGGGTGGTTTTTTATACCATGGAAGAGTTAAGGCACTTGCTGATTCAGCTCGTGAAGGTGGATTAAAATTTTAATAAATTGATATATGTTTAAATTAGCACAAAATAAAAGAGTAAATATCCCTGGTGATATTGAGTTGAAAGACAGACTAGTTGGAGTCCAAAGAGTTGTAAAAGTAACTAAAGGAGGTAGAGCTTTTAGATTCTCAGCTATTGTTGTAGTTGGAGATGAAAAGAGTATAGTAGGAATTGGATTAGGTAAATCTAAAGATGTTGCAACTGCTATCCAAAAAGGTATTGAATCAGCTAAAAAGAATTTAGTTAGAGTTCCAATTTACAAGGGAACTATTCCTCATGAACAAGTAGCTAAATTCAAAGGAGCTTCAGTTTTAATTAAGCCTGCCTCTAATGGAACTGGTGTTAAAGCAGGTGGAGCTATGCGCGCTGTTTTAGAAAGTGCAGGAGTTAAAGATATTCTTGCTAAGTCAAAGGGTTCTGCTAATTCACACAATTTAGTCAAGGCGACTCTAAAAGCTTTACTTGAACTCAGAGACCCAGAACTATAGCTATGCAAAGAGGTGTTACAATGGATAAGGTATTTAACGGATAATATATTTATTATGGATAAAATTAAAATTAAACAAGTTAGGAGTAGAATTGGAAGACCAAAAGATCAAAGAAGGACTTTAGATGCACTTGGTCTTAGAAAAATGAATGCAGTTGTAGAACATAATGCAACTCCACAAATTTTAGGAATGGTTAAGAAAATTTCTCATTTAATTAATGTTGTAGAATAATATCAGATATGGAATTACACAATTTAAAACCCGTTGAAGGTTCAGTTAAAACTAAGAAGCGTACTCTTGGAAGAGGTGAGGGATCTAAAAAAGGGGGTACTGCAACAAGAGGGCACAATGGGCAAAAGTCAAGATCAGGATACTCAAAAAAGATAGGTTTTGAAGGTGGTCAACAGCCTCTACAAAGACGTGTTCCTAAGTTTGGATTTACTTCGCCTAACCGAGTCGAGTACAATGGAGTAAATATTGATACTATTGAAGCGTTAATTTTATCAAAAAAACTTAATGCAACTATTGTTAAACAAGACCTAATTGATAATGGATTAGTTCAAAAGAATGATTTAGTTAAAATTTTAGGTAGAGGAACTTTATCAGCAAAGATTGATATTAAAGCTGATGCTTTCTCTGCTACAGCTAAAATTTCAATAGAAAAAGTTGGAGGAACAGCAACTGTAATATAATAGTAAGATGAAAAAATTAATTGAAACAATAAAAAATATCTACAGGATCGAAGAATTAAGAAATAGAATCTTAGTTACTCTCGGTATCTTAGCTATTTATAGACTTGGATCTTTTGTTGTTATTCCTGGCGTCGATCCTTCTCAGCTATCAGCACTTCAAGATCAAACATCTGATGGTTTATTGGGTCTGTTAAATATGTTTACAGGTGGTGCATTCTCACAAGCATCAATTTTTGCACTTGGAATTATGCCTTATATTTCCGCATCAATTGTTATACAATTGCTTGGAATGGCAATACCTTACTTCCAAAAATTACAAAAAGAAGGTGAGAGTGGAAGAAGGAAGATAAATAACATAACAAGGTATTTAACAATTCTTATTACTGGAGGACAAGCTCCTGGATATATTGCAAATTTAAAAGCAACATTACCAGAATCAGCATTTTTATTACCTGCTGGAGGTTTTTGGGCTTCTTCCATAATTATTCTTGTTACCGGAACAATGTTTGTAATGTGGTTAGGTGAGAAAATTACTGATAGAGGAATTGGTAATGGAATATCTCTTCTGATAATGATTGGAATTATTGCTGGATTACCTCAATCACTTATGCAAGAATTTGTTGCAGCGTTAGGATCTACAGGAGGTGGTTTAGTTATATTTATGGTTGAAATGCTTGCATTACTTATTGTAATAATGATCTCGATTTTATTAGTTCAAGGAACAAGGAGGATACCAGTTCAATACGCTAAAAGAGTTGTTGGTAATAAGCAATATGGTGGAGTTCGTCAGTTTATTCCTCTAAAGGTAAATGCAGCTGGAGTGATGCCAATAATCTTTGCACAAGCAATTATGTTTGTTCCAATTACTTTGGTTGGTTTTTCAGATAGCGAGAGCTTACAAGGTATTGCGGCTGTTCTTACTGATTTTGGTGGTTTCTGGTATAATTTTATGTTTTTTGTTATGATTGTATTATTTACTTATTTTTATACTGCTATTACAGTAAATCCTAATCAAATGGCCGACGATATGAAAAAGAATGGGGGATTTATTCCAGGAATTAAACCAGGAAGAGCAACTTCAGATTATCTTGATGCTGTTATGTCCAGAATAACATTTCCAGGATCTTTATTTTTGGGATTTGTAGCGATATTGCCAGCATTTGCTATGGCAGGAGGAATTAATATGCAGTTTGCGCAGTTTTATGGAGGAACTTCATTATTAATTTTGGTAGGAGTTATTTTAGATACACTTCAGCAAATAGAGAGTCATTTATTGATGCGTCATTATGACGGCTTAATGGATTCAGGTAGGATAAAAGGAAAATCTTCTGGTAATATGATGTAATCTTTTTGATTATGATAAATTATAAGACAGAAGAAGAGATAGATTTAATTAGGGATAGTTCTTTACTTGTTGCAAAGACCCATGCTGAGATAGCAGGGCTAATAAAACCAGGAGTAACTACTTTAGCGCTTGATAAAATTGCTGAAGAGTTTATTCGGGATAATGGTGGAAAACCAGCTTTTAAAGGTTACAATGGTTTTCCAAATACTTTATGTATGTCTCCTAATAACCAGGTTGTTCATGG
>Ga0257128_1000095_pt1 | contig 9776 bp, 8 predicted proteins | sample LP_J_2011_P26_10_FD_194408 | JGI IMG/M metagenome (GOLD analysis project Ga0257128, IMG submission 194408) | Metatranscriptome of marine microbial communities from Northeast Subartic Pacific Ocean, Canada - LP_J_2011_P26_10m (Metagenome... | ecosystem: Environmental > Aquatic > Marine > Oceanic ... | reverse complement strand
TCTTTTACTTCTTCTCCAGAGGCAATAATTAATTCGTTTGTTTTGGGGTCAATAATATCATGAAGAGTAACTCGACCTAAAATTCTTTCGCCAAGGGTCTCCACAATTTCCTCATTTTTCTTAAGGGGTTTAACTTCAACTCCACGTAAGGTTCCACAATCCTCAATATTAACAATTACGTCTTGTGAGACGTCATGAAGACGACGGGTTAAATATCCTGCATCTGCAGTTTTTAACGCAGTATCGGCAAGTCCTTTTCGTGCTCCGTGAGTTGATATAAAATACTCAAGAATCGAAAGTCCTTCTTTAAAGTTAGAAAGAATAGGATTTTCAATAATTTCTCCTCCACCTACATTAGATTTTTTTGGCTTAGCCATTAATCCTCGCATTCCGGTTAGCTGACGAATTTGTTCTTTAGATCCACGTGCTCCAGAGTCTAACATCATGTATACAGAATTAAATCCTTGCTGGTCTTCACTAATTCGTTTCATAGCAAGTTCTGTAAGCCTAGCATTGGTTGAAGTCCAGATATCAATCACCTGATTATAGCGTTCATTATTGGTAATAAGACCCATGTTATAATTTCCGATTACCCCATCAACTTGACCATTGGCTTCATCAATCATAGTTGATTTTTCTGGGGGAATTATAATATCTCCCAAACTGAAAGATAATCCACCTTTAAAAGCGAAACCATATCCCATTGCCTTAATCTTATCCAAAAACTCTGCAGTTTCAGGTACACTTGTAACTTTTAGAATATCTCCAATAATTTCGCGTAAGTTCTTCTTAGTCAATACAACATTAAAGAAACCTGCTGACTCTGGAACTACTTCGTTAAAAAGTACACGTCCTACTGTAGAGTCAATCACTTGATATTCTAAAATACCATCTTCATTGAAGTCTTTAGTTTTTATTTTTATCATCGCATTGAGATCAACACGTTTTTCGTTGTAAGCGATGTGAACTTCTTCAACAGAATAAAATATTAGCCCTTCTCCTTTGACTTTAACTTTTGATGTAGATTTTCTTGCCTTTGTCATATAATAAAGCCCTAAAACCATATCTTGAGAAGGTACTGTAATAGGTGAACCATTAGCTGGATTCAAGATACTGTGTGAAGCTAGCATTAGAAGTTGTGATTCAAGTATTGCTTCTGGTCCTAATGGCAAATGAACCGCCATCTGGTCACCATCAAAGTCTGCATTAAAAGCTGTACATACAAGCGGGTGAAGCTGAATAGCTTTTCCTTCTATTAGCTTGGGTTGGAAAGCTTGTATTCCTAAACGGTGTAAGGTAGGGGCTCGGTTCAAAAGTACTGGATGTCCTTTTAATACGTTTTCCAAAATATCCCAAACTACAGGTTCTTTTCGATCTATAATTTTCTTAGCAGATTTTACAGTTTTTACAATTCCCCTTTCGATGATTTTACGAATTATGAAAGGTTTATATAATTCAGCAGCCATATCTTTTGGCAATCCACATTCAAATAATTTTAATTCTGGACCAACAACAATTACAGATCGAGCTGAGTAATCAACTCTTTTTCCTAAAAGGTTTTGACGAAAGCGTCCTTGTTTTCCTTTGAGAGAGTCTGAAAGAGATTTTAAAGGCCTATTAGAATCTGTTTTAACAGCAGATGCTTTTCTAGTGTTGTCAAATAATGAGTCTACTGACTCCTGTAACATTCGTTTTTCATTTCTTAAAATTACCTCAGGTGCTTTGATTTCTACTAGTCTTTTTAAACGATTATTACGAATAATAACACGACGGTAAAGATCATTTAAATCAGAGGTTGCAAAGCGTCCACCATCTAGGGGGACTAGGGGACGTAATTCCGGTGGAATAACAGGGATTACTTTCATTACCATCCACTCGGGAAGATTTTCTCCACGCTGATTAGCATCACGAAAAGCTTCTACGACTTGAAGACGCTTTAACGCTTCCGTCTTACGTTGCTTAGAAGTTTCATTATTAGCCTTATGTCTTAATTCATATGAAAGTGCCTGCAAATCAATACGTGAAAGCAAATCGATGAGGCACTCTGCACCCATTTTAGCTATAAATTTATCTGGATCGCTATCTTCCAAATACTGATTTTCAGTTGAAATTTGCTCCATCGCATTAAGATATTCTTCTTCAGTCAAAAAATCCATAGGTTGCAAAGATTCTCCTTCTTCATTTTTGGCTATTCCCGGTTGAATTACAACATAACGCTCATAATATATTATCATGTCTAATTTCTTAGAAGGAAGACCTAATAAATATCCTATCTTATTGGGAAGAGAACGAAAATACCAGATATGAGCAACAGGTACAACTAAATTTATGTGACCTACTCTATCACGACGAACCTTTTTCTCAGTAACTTCTACCCCACATCTATCACAGACGATTCCTTTATAGCGGATTCTTTTGTACTTTCCACAGGCACATTCATAATCTTTTACAGGACCGAATATCCGCTCACAAAATAGTCCATCACGCTCAGGTTTGTGGGTGCGATAGTTTATTGTTTCTGGTTTTAAAACCTCTCCGCGTGAGTTTCCAAGTATAATCTCAGGGGAAGCTAAACCAATTGATATTTTATTAAATTTTTTTTGAGTAATGATTTCGTTATTTCTAGCCATAGCCAAGTTTCTTCTTTTTGTAAATTATTCTTCTAATCTAATATCAAGACCTAATCCTTTCAATTCATGCATCAGCACATTGAAAGATTCTGGTAAACCAGGTTCAGGTAAAGTATCTCCTTTCACGATGGCTTCGTACGTTTTTGCTCTTCCAATTACATCATCGGATTTGACGGTCAAAATTTCTTGTAAAGTACTAGAAGCTCCATATGCTTCGAGTGCCCAAACTTCCATTTCTCCAAAACGCTGCCCCCCAAACTGTGCTTTACCTCCAAGAGGTTGTTGGGTAATTAGTGAGTAAGGACCAATTGATCGCGAGTGCATTTTATCATCTACCATATGGCCTAACTTTAACATATAAATTACACCTACTGTTGCAGGCTGATCAAAACGTTCTCCAGTTCCACCATCATAGAGGTATGTATGTCCATATTGAGGTACTTTGGCTTTCTCTGTAAGTGTATTTATTTGGTCAATAGAAGCTCCGTCAAAAATTGGGGTAGCATATTTCTCTCCTAGATTTTGCCCAGCCCAACCTAATACAGTTTCATAAATTTGTCCAATATTCATTCGAGAAGGGACTCCTAAGGGATTTAGTACGATATCGACAGGTGTTCCATCTTCTAAGAATGGCATTTCTTCTTCACGAACAATTCTAGCAACAATACCTTTGTTTCCATGACGTCCTGCCATTTTATCCCCTACTTTAAGCTTACGCTTTTTAGCAATATATACTTTTGCTAATTTTTTGATTCCTGCGGGAAGTTCATCTCCAACGCTAATAGTAAATTTTTCACGGCGAAGAGATCCCTGAAGATCATTTTCTTTAATCTTGTAATTATGAATTAAATCAGCGATTAGATTATTTGTTTCATTTGATGTTGTCCAAGTGCTTTTGGCTAAATGGGTGTAATCTTCAACAGCAGAAAGTAGTTTTAATGTATATTTCTTTCCCTTAGGAAGAATTTCTTCTCCTAAATCATTGGTAATGCCTTGACAAGTTTTTCCATTAACAATCGAGAAGAGTTTTTCTACTAAAATTACTTTAAGTTCATCAAACTTTTTGTCATATAGATTTTCAAGTTCTTCTAACTCTATTTTATCTTCATTGCGCTTACGTTTATCTTTTACAGAACGTGTAAAAAGTTTTTTGTCAATTACTACTCCACGAAGTGAAGGTGGTGCTTTAAGTGAAGCATCCTTAACGTCACCTGCTTTATCACCAAAAATAGCACGAAGTAGTTTCTCTTCTGGTGTTGGATCAGATTCTCCTTTAGGAGTAATTTTTCCAATCAAAATATCTCCAGGGTTCACTTCGGCACCTATGCGGATCATTCCATTTTCATCCAAATCACCTGTTGCTTCTTCACTTACGTTTGGAATATCATTAGTTAATTCTTCTGTACCCAGCTTAGTATCGCGAACATCTAAAGAATATTCATCTATATGAATTGAAGTGAAAATATCTTGACGTACGACCTTCTCAGAAATTACAATCGCATCTTCAAAGTTATATCCTTTCCAAGGCATAAAGGCAACTTTCATATTTCTTCCAAGAGCTAATTCTCCTGATTCAGTAGCGTATCCTTGGCATAAAACTTGTCCTTTAAAAACACGATCACCTTTTTTAATAATGGGTTTCAAATTGATACAAGTTCCTTGATTGGTTTTTCTAAACTTAATCAAGTTGTAAGATTTTAAGTTTCCATCAAAACTAACTAAGCTTTGATTTTCAGTAAAATCATATCTGATAGAAATTTTTTCTGCATCTACATATTCAACTACTCCATCATTTTCAGCATTTATTAATACACGTGAATCTGAAGCGACTTGCTTTTCAAGTCCAGTTCCAACTATAGGTGACTCAGGGCGTAAAAGTGGAACGGCCTGACGCATCATATTAGACCCCATAAGAGCTCGATTTGCATCATCATGTTCCAAGAAAGGAATTAAAGATGCTGAAATGGAAGCAATCTGATTAGGTGCGACATCGGTAAAGTTAATTTGTTTAGGTTCAACAACTGGAAAATCAGCTTGATCTCTTGCAATTATTTTTTCATCTAAAATTTTCCCAGACTTATCAAAATTAATATTGGCTTGAGCAATTAATTTATTTTCCTCTTCCTCAGCACTAAGATAAATTGTTTCTTTTAAATTAATTTTTCCGTCTTCTACTTTGCGATATGGTGTTTCAATAAATCCTAAGTTATTTACTTTTGCGTAAACCCCAAGAGAAGAAATTAGTCCAATATTTGGCCCTTCAGGTGTTTCTATGGGACATAAACGTCCATAATGAGTGTAATGGACATCTCTAACCTCAAAACCAGCTCGTTCTCGAGAAAGTCCTCCCGGTCCAAGTGCTGATAGACGTCGTTTATGTGTAATTTCTGCTAATGGATTTGTTTGATCCATGAACTGAGACAACTGATTGGTTCCAAAGAAACTATTAATTACGGATGAAAGTGTTTTAGCGTTAATTAAGTCAATTGGTGTAAATACTTCATTGTCTCTAACATTCATTCGCTCACGTATAGTTCTTGCCATACGAGCTAAACCTACTCCAAATTGAGAAGACAATTGTTCGCCCACGGTTCGAACACGTCTATTTGAAAGGTGATCTATATCATCGATTTCTGCTTTAGAATTAATTAATTCAATTAGATATTTAATTATGGTGATTATATCCTGTTTAGTCAAAACTAGCTTGTCCATTCCAACGTCTAAACCGAGTTTTTTATTCATTCGGTATCGTCCAACTTCACCTAGATTGTATCGTTGGTCTGAAAAAAACAATTTGTCTATAATACCTCTTGCAGTATCTTCATCTGGCGGTTCTGCATTCCGAAGTTGACGGTAGATGTGTTCTACAGCTTCTTTTTCTGAATTTGTAGGGTCTTTTTGCAGTGTATTATAGATGATAGCATAGTCGGACATATGAGCATCTACTTTGTGAAGAAGAATATTTTTGACACCAGCTTCTATGATTTCTTCAATGTGCTCTTTCTCAAGAATAGTGTCTCGATCAATGATGATTTCATTTCTTTCAATAGATATAACTTCACCTGTATCTTCATCTACAAAATCTTCATGCCATGTTTTTAGAACACGAGCAGCAAGCTTTCTCTTGAGTACTTTTTTTAGACCTGTTTTAGTAACTTTAATTTCTTCTGCAAGATCGAAAATCTCGAGTATATCGCGGTCATGTTCAAAACCAATTGCTCTAAAGAGTGTGGTTACAGGTAATTTTTTCTTACGGTCAATGTAAGCATACATTACACTATTAATATCCGTTGCAAATTCGATCCAAGAACCTTTAAATGGAATCACACGGGCCGAATATAATTTTGTCCCGTTGGCATGAAAAGATTGACCAAAGAATACTCCCGGCGAGCGGTGTAATTGAGAAACAACGATGCGTTCAGCTCCATTAATTACAAATGTACCACTAGGCGTCATATAAGGAATGGTTCCTAAAAAAAACGTCTTGTACGATTGTTTCAAAATCTTCGTGTTCAAGATCGTTACAATATAATTTTAAACGAGCCTTAAGGGGCACACAATAAGTCAATCCTCTTTCTATACATTCCTGAATAGAATATCTTGGTGGATCAACGAAATAATCTAGGAATTCAAGAACAAATTGATTTCTTGTATCTGATATTGGAAAGTTTTCTTTAAAAGTGTTGAAAAGACCTTCTTCATCGCGTTCGTCAGATTTAGTTTCTAATTGGAAAAAATCCTGAAATGATTTTATTTGAATATCCAGGAAGTCGGGATAGTTTGGAGTATGTTTTGCTACTGCAAAATTTGTTCTTGGGCTTTGTTTACTTGGCATCTAACTGTGTTTTAGTGGTCGTATTACAAAAAGGGAGGTCATTAAAAAGGTATAGGCCTTTGGAAAAATCCAAAAGCCAAAGCCAACATATATGATTTGAGACTACTTGAGCTCAACCTCAGCACCTGCTTCTTCTAAAGACTTTTTAAGGGCTTCTGCCTCGTCTTTAGCAATTCCCTCCTTAATAGGAGATGGTGCATTATCAACTAAATCTTTAGCTTCTTTAAGCCCAAGACCAGTTAACTCTTTAACTAATTTTACTACTGCAAGTTTTGAACCTCCAGCCGCAGTAAGGACTACGTCAAATTCTGACTTTTCTTCTCCTGCATCTCCAGCGGCACCGCCAGCTGCAGGGCCAGCAACTGCAACTGCTGCTGCTGATGGTTCAATCCCGTACTCATCTTTTAAAATATCTGCCAACTCACTGACTTCTTTTACAGTCAAGTTGACTAATTGTTCTGCGAATTCTTTTAAATCTGCCATTTTACTTTTTTTTTTGTTTAAATTTTATTGTGTTTTGAGTGCGTAATAGTTTTTGGTCAGGAATTAACGTTCTGAAAGTGTTTTAAGTATTCCAGAGAGTTTCCCACCTCCTGACTGAAGTGCTGAAACTACATTTTTGGCTGGCGATTGTAACAAAGTTATTATCTCTCCAATCAATTCATCTTTAGATTTAATCGCTACAAGAGCGTCAAGTTGTTCATCTCCAATATAAATAGCTTCTTCAATAAAAGCACCCTTTAAAATTGGTTTGTCCGACTTTTTCCTAAAAGATTTAATAACCTTTGCAGGTCCATTTCCCGATTCGGAAAACATTAACGAAGTATTCCCTTTGAGAATTTCCGTTAGCTCCCCAAAGCTGTGACTGGAAGCTTCCATGGCCTTGGCGAGTAATGTATTTTTAACCACTTGCAGTTTGATGTTTTCTTTAAAACATGCACGTCTGAGGGCAATTGTTTCAATAGCATCAAGTCCTGAAATATCAGCTAAGTAAAGGTTTTTTACACCTCCTAAAGCTTCTTTAAGGTTTTCTATTGTTTCGTTTTTTTCTTTTCTTGTCATTACTTAAATATTATACGTTAATCCAGATTCGTGTCAACAGAAATACCTGGACTCATAGTACTTGACATAGAAACACTTTTAACATAGGTTCCTTTTGTTGTGGAAGGTTTTAATTTCATTATTGTTTTTAATAACTCATCTGCATTTTCAAAAATCTTTTCAGATGTGAATGATACTTTACCAACAGAAGCATGAATAATTCCTGTTTTATCAACTTTGAAATCGATTTTACCACCTTTAACATCAGATACAGCTTTTTTAATATCCATTGTAACTGTTCCCGTCTTGGGATTTGGCATTAAGCCTCGAGGGCCTAAAACACGTCCTAAAGGGCCTAATTTCCCCATAACACTTGGCATGGTAACAATTACATCAACATCTGTCCATCCATCTTTTATTTTTTGTAAATACTCATCAAGACCAATATAATCTGCACCTGCCTCCTTGGCATCGGATTCTTTGTCTGGGGTTACTAGTGCAAGAACTTTGACATTTTTACCTGTTCCATGTGGTAAGGTTACCACACCACGAACCATCTGATTAGCTTTTTTTGGATCTACTCCCAAACGGATAGCCAAGTCGATGCTCGCATCAAATTTTGTATTGGTAATTTGTTTTACCAAAGCAGATGCCTCTTTAAGGTTATAAATTTTCTTTGGATCTACCTTTGATCTTGCTTCTTTTTGTTTCTTACTTATTTTAGCCATTACTTAATATTAAAAATTAAAAAGGAGCTTTTCCAGAAATTTGGAATCCCATTGAACGTGCAGTTCCTGCAACCATTTTCATCGCAGATTCTACAGTAAATGCATTAAGATCAGGCATTTTATCCTCAGCTATAAGTTTGACTTGATCCCAAGTCACGGTAGCAACTTTGTTTCGATTAGGTTCTCCAGACCCTTTTTTTGCTTTGGCTGCTTCCATCAATTGAACGGCCGCTGGCGGAGTTTTGATGACAAACTCAAATGATTTATCCATGTAAACAGTAATCGCTACTGGTAATATTTTACCAGGTTTATCCTGAGTTCTAGCATTAAACTGTTTACAAAACTCCATGATGTTGACTCCTGCAGATCCGAGCGCGGGTCCAACCGGTGGCGATGGATTCGCAGCACCTCCCCGAACTTGTAGTTTTAAAACTTTACTTACTTCTTTTGCCATTATCTATTTTAATTTTAAGGCGATGTAGTGATGGAAGCAGCTACATCAAATCTTAATTATTGTAACATTTATAATTTTTCAACTTGCATATAACTCAACTCTAGAGGGGTTTTCCTTCCAAAGATTTTAACCATAACTTCAAGTTTACGTTTTTCTTCATTTATTTTTTCAATTGCCCCTGTAAAACCGTTAAAAGGACCGTCTATAACTTTAACAGTTTCTCCGATTGTGAAAGGAATAGAAATGTGTTCTGTTGTTAAAGCTAATTCATCAACTTTACCTAACATACGATTAACTTCAGCTTCACGCATAGGAATTGGCTCTCCACCTTTAGTTTCTCCTAAAAACCCTATAACATTAGTAACTGATTTGATAATATGTGGTAGTTCTCCAGAAAGATTAGCCTTTACCATTATATAGCCCGGAAAATATGTTCGTTCTTTATTGATTTTCTTTCCATTCCTGATTTGAATTACTTTTTCTGTAGGCACCAAAATATCTTCAACTAGATGATCGTAACCAAAGCGTGATATTTCAGACATTATATAGTCTTTAATTTTCGCCTCTTGACCACTCACAGCGCGGACAACGTACCACTTTTTATCACTTGTAATTGTAGTCATGTTTATCCTATCAAATTAAAGTAAAATTGTATTATGCGGGAAAGTATAGTGTCTGCTCCCCAAATTGCTAATGAAAATAATACAGAAAAGACTAGTACAATAACAACTAATCTTTGTAGCTCTGAACGTTCAGTCCAAGAAACATTATTCTTCAATTCCTCGAAGGAATCTTTAATGTAGTCAATCATTGCTGCCATCTATTATTTTTATCAGCACGGGTTGAGAGGCTCGAACTCCCGACACCTGGTTTTGGAGACCAGTGCTCTACCAACTGAGCTAAACCCGTTTTTATTTGGCAAGAAAGGTATTCACCGAAAGCAAACACCTTAAATGCTTTTTAAAAACATCTTTACTTAGTCTAAAATTTCAGTAACCTGTCCTGCACCTACTGTTCTTCCACCTTCACGTATTGCAAAACGAAGTCCAATACTTAAAGCAATTGGCTGAATCAAGTCAACATTTATA
>Ga0257128_1000086_pt1 | contig 10247 bp, 8 predicted proteins | sample LP_J_2011_P26_10_FD_194408 | JGI IMG/M metagenome (GOLD analysis project Ga0257128, IMG submission 194408) | Metatranscriptome of marine microbial communities from Northeast Subartic Pacific Ocean, Canada - LP_J_2011_P26_10m (Metagenome... | ecosystem: Environmental > Aquatic > Marine > Oceanic ... | reverse complement strand
TGGAACCCATATTTTTGGATGAAATTCCTATTCGCTTTGCGATGGCGATAGATAATCACTATCATGTGCCATTACTGCTGACCGCGCATGGCTATTCTACCTATCGGGGCAGCTAAAGGGTTAAAAAATGTATGATTTTGCAATTTTATGGGAGTGGCTGAGCTTTGGAATTCGGTGGCTGCATGTTATCACTGCGATGGCATGGATAGGATCCTCTTTCTATTTTATTGCCCTAGATTTAGGATTGAACCGTAATATTGACGGACCTGCTGATGGTGAAGAATGGCAGGTTCATGGTGGTGGTTTTTACCATGTCCAAAAATATTTAGTTGCACCCGCCGCGATGCCAGAACATCTGACTTGGTTTAAGTGGGAAAGCTATACAACGTGGCTATCGGGTGTGGCACTTCTTATGGTTATGTATTGGGCGGGATCTGAACTTTATTTAATTGATCCAGCCAAAATGGATTTATCACCCATGCAGGCTATAGTGCTTTCTGGAGGATCTCTGGCCATAGGCTGGGTGGTCTATGACTACTTGTGTAAATCAAAACTCGGTGAGCGCCCAACTGTGCTAATGGTTTTGCTTTTTTTGGTATTAGTTATAATGTCTTGGGGGTATGATCAGGTTTTCACCGGTAGGGCCGCTCTGCTGCATTTGGGGGCATTCACTGCAACTATTATGACAGCAAATGTTGCTATGGTAATCATGCCAAATCAGCGAATAGTTGTCGCTGACCTAAAGGCAGGCCGGCTGCCAGACCCAAAATACGGTAAAATAGCAAAACTTCGATCCACGCACAATAATTACCTGACGCTCCCAGTTATATTTTTAATGCTTTCAAATCATTACCCACTAGCTTTTGGTACTCCATACGCATGGATAATAGCTTGTTTGGTGTTTTTGATGGGAGTTTCCATTCGCCATTATTTTAATTCGATGCATTCGCGCAACGGCAAACCAAATTGGACATGGGGGATAACATTAATCTTATTTGTCTTAATTGCCTGGCTTTCCTCTATTCGCCATTTTGATGGTGATATTGAGGCTGTAAAGATTATTCCTCTTACCAGCTACGAGGAGCGATTTGCACAGGCTGATGGTTTTGAAAATGCGCATGAAAAATGCAGGGTCGCTGTGGTATGTGCCACGCACGTGAACCGGTTTGGGATGGAATCAGATGGGCTCCAAAAGGAGTGTTGCTAGAAACTCGTGCTGACATTGCTAAAAATGCACATTTAATTTATTTACAGGCCGGTATTAGCCACGCCATGCCGCCGGGCAACATCACTAATATTTCACAAAAAGACCGTGCTATTTTAGTCAATTGGTATAGATCCGCAAACTAAGTGATTAAAAAATCTTTTATGTTTGAAATTTTAATACCTCAAACTAAAATACTGCAACTAGGTTCAAGAATTCTATTCTAACCCTTTTAATTTGGAGTTTTCTCTGTGGATACAGAAGATAAAACTATTTGTCTCACAACTGCCCAGGCGATCATCCGCTTTCTGGCCTGTCAGTATATCAAGATTGACGGAGTGGAAACTCGTGTTTGCGGCGGTGGTTTTGGCATATTTGGTCATGGTAACGTGCCCTGTTTAGGTGAAGCACTTTACGATCATAAGGATGTCTTGCCACTTTATCGTGGTCAAAATGAGCAAGGTATGGGGTTTGCTGCCGCTGCTTATGCTAAATATCATCTGCGGCAGCGTTTTATGTTCTGCACTGCTTCTGCTGGCCCTGGTACCGCAAACTTATTAACAGCGGCGGCTCTCTGTCACGCCAACCGTTTGCCGATGCTAATGCTTTGTGGAGATACATTTTTAACTCGCCTTCCAGACCCAGTGCTGCAACAATTAGAGCATTTTGGAAATCCAGCGTTAGGATTAAACGATGCATTTCAACCGGTCAGTAGGTATTGGGATAGGATTACGCATCCTGCTCAGGTTCTTCAATCTTTACCTGCTGCCTTAGCTACATTGCTAGACCCTGCTGATTGTGGCCCAGCGTTTATCGCACTGCCGCAAGATGTACAGGGTTGGACTTATGATTATCCACTGTCTTTTTTTGATAGAAAGGTACACCGGATTCGCCGCCAAACACCCGATGTTCGCGAGCTTCAAGATGCCTTGAAAGTACTAAAAGACGCCAAGCGCCCAGCTATTATTGCTGGTGGAGGGGTGCAGTATTCTAGGGCTGTTAAAGAGTTAATCAGTTTTGCGTAGGCTACAAATATCCCCGTGATACAAACGATCGCTGGACGAGCAAATTTGTTAGAAGATCATAAACTCAATTTGGGGCCAGTTGGGGTTACGGGATCAGAGAGTGGCAACTGGCTAGCCAAACGGGCTGATGTCATATTGTCTGTGGGCAGCCGCCTACAAGATTTTACTACAGGTTCTTGGACAGCTTTTGCACCTGATGCTAAATTTATTTCGCTGAATACCGCAAGGCATGACGCTACTAAACACATGGCTTTGAGCTTAGTTGGGGACGCCAAACTTGGACTGAAAGCACTTGAAAATGATATTGGCCAGTATCAGGCGCCACCAGATTGGACCAGAGACGCACAGGCTCAACGGCAAAAATGGGATTCCTATGTATTAGAAAATACCAAAGTTGGAAATCGGCCTAATTCATACGCGCAAGCTATTGGCGTAATAAACGCGATTTGTCACCCACGTGATCGGATAGTTGCAGCGGCAGGTGGATTACCTGCAGAAGTTACCGCAAACTGGCGGACATTGGACATTGGTACGGTTGATGTTGAGTTTGGTTTCAGTTGTATGGGGTATGAAATTGCTGGTGGATGGGGTGCACGCATTGCCCAAAGTGAGGTGGAACCTGAGCAAGATACGATAGTTTTTACTGGTGATGGAAGCTACATGTTAATGAATTCGGACATCTACTCTTCGGTACTTACTGGTAAGAAATTGATTGTGCTAGTGCTTGATAACGGAGGCTTTGCTGTGATCAATAAATTACAAAATAACACCGGAAATGAAAGCTTTAATAATCTCATTGCTGATTGTCCAACAGTTGCTGAGCCTTTCTCGGTTGATTTTGTTGCCCACGCTGCTGCCATGGGGGCAAATGCTGAGAAAGTTTCAAACTTTGTAGAGCTGGAAGAAGCATTTAAGCGCGCTAAAGCTGCCTCTAAAACATCAGTTATTGTGATGGATGTGGATCCCTATGATGGCTGGACAACTGAAGGCCACACCTGGTGGGAAGTGGGCACCCCTCATGTAAGTGACCATGCGCGGGTTCGTGAGGCACACCAAGATTGGGAAAGTAGTCGTTCGAAACAACGTCGTGGGGTATAGGTGATGCAGGGAGTTGTGGCGGGAATTTCGCAAAATAATTTTGTGGTCCTTGGCCGGGCTGGGATGGATTTTTTTCCAGACCCTCCAGGTACCAAGACAGAAGAATCTGAAACATTCAGGGCAGGGCTTGGTGGATCTTCAGCCAACATCGCTGCTGGCGTGGTTAAGTTGGGTGGGAAGGCAGCCCTTGTTACTTCCGTAAGTGACGACAGCGTTGGACGATACTGTTTAAAGCAGCTCCAAAACTATGGTGTTAATTGCACGCACGTTAAGTCGGTGGGTGGTGAGTTCCGTAATTCCTTGGCCGTGTATGAAAGCCGTGTTAGTGACCACCAAAGTGTAATTTACCGGAATGGTGCGGCCGACTTTCAATTTACAATATCGGATGCGGAAGAGGTTGTTTATAAAGATTTTGGTGCATTAGTAACTGCCGGCACTGTTTTTGCGGCTGAACCCAGCCGTTCGGCAGCCTTTCACGCGTTTGACTTAGCTAAGGCTGCAGGCCTACCAATCATTTTTGACATTGATTACCGCCCGTACAGCTGGCCTTCAGCGGAGGTTGCTTCTGAGGTGCTGTCACGTGCGGGAGCTATGTCTGATGTGATTGTTGGAAATGATGAAGAGTTTGGTTTCATGGCTGGTGACATTAAAGAAGGTCTAGCCAAGGCCCGTGGGCTATCCAAAACTAGTGCTAAGATTGTGATCTACAAAATGGGTGAAAAAGGCGCGATCACGTTCGCTGATGACCTTGAGTTGCATACTGGTATTTATTCGGTCATCCCATTGAAGCCCACAGGCGCTGGTGACAGTTTTATGGCGGGATTCTTGGTAAGCATGGCTCAAGGCCTATCACTAGAGCAATCCATACTACGTGGATCTGCGTGTGCAGCTATCGTGGTAGGTAAGCCTGGATGTGCGCCTGCGATGCCCTACCCAGGAGATTTAGAAACGTTTTTGGCCCAACACCCAGGTCCATCGGATATAAAAGGATAGTCCATGCATATCGCTCCATTTAACAATCACAATTGTGCCATCGTCGATGTTGAGGACAGCACGGTTCCATTGAATTATTTCAACATTGTCAAGCTTACAAAAGGGCAAGCCTTTGAATACAAGGTTCCGGGCTATGAGACCTGCATCGTCCCGGCCACCGGCACCGTGGACGTAGATGTTGAGGGCTTCAAGGCGACATCTTTGGGCGGACGTTCTGAAGATGTTTGGGACGGTGAACCTGAGGGTGTTTATGTGCCTTCTGGCGCTACCGCTGAAATGATCTGTCTAGCGGAAACGGCAGAAGTCTTCGTAGCTGGCGCCAAATTTGATCAGGTCTTAGACCCTTTTTCCGTACGTTCTGACGAGATTGACTTGGTACAATATGGCTCAGACGACACTAAAACGCATCGTAAAATCAAACATATATTGGGCCAAAAACAGCGTGGAAAAGTTGGCCGCTTGCTGGTTAGCGAACTGTTCACGGTAGGGGCTGGAGGTTGGTCTGGGTTTCCGAGTCATAAACATGATACTGATCGTCTCCCGATAGAAACCCGCCATGATGAGACCTATAATTTCCGCTTCAAACCTAATTGGGGTTCTGGTGTTCAAATGTTGCAGCGGGAGGACAACAAACCTGGTGAGGCTTATCACATAACGGATGGTTCAACTATCTGTCTCGATAATGGATATCATCCATGTTGTGTGTTGCCTGGCTACGAGATGTATTATTTCACAATCCTTGGTGGACTGAGCCAGCGCTCACTAGTGCAGTATTTCCAACCGACCCATGCATATCAGGTGGAGACTATTCCTGGCATTAAAGACATGATTGCTAAATTTAAATGACACTTGTGAACTTAGCCCAGGTCCTGCAACCCGCATTGGAACAGGGCTACGCTGTGGGTGGTTTGGTTACACTTGGCTGGGAGGATATGAAGGCCTATGTCGCCGCGGCAGAAGCTGAAAATTGTCCAGTAATTTTGCAAGCTGGTCCATCTTGTCGAGCGCATACGCCGTTGCCAGTACTTGGAAAAATGTTTCAAACTTTAGCCGAAGCAGCCTCAGTCCCAGTGGTTGCGCATTTAGATCACGGTTATACCTTTGAGGATTGTAAGACTGCCTTAGAAAGTGGCTTCACCTCCCTAATGTTTGATGGTTCGCGCAAGCCTTTGCAGCAGAATATAGATGAAACTGCTAAAGTTGTAGAAATGGCGCATGCGGCAGGTATTTCATGTGAAGGTGAGATCGGGTTTGTGGGATATTCTGGTGGTGAGAGCTCTAATGGGACTGACCCAGCCGAAGCCGCAAAGTTTTCTCGCGATAGCGGTGTTGATGCCTTAGCTATCAGTGTGGGCAATGTTCACCTCCAACAGAAAAAAGATGGTGGGCTAGATTTGGACCGAATAGCAGAGATTGAGGCAATGACGTCAGTGCCGTTGGTCATTCACGGTGGCTCTGGTGTGCCTAATGAGCAGAGAACGCTGTTGGCTTCACAGACCTCTATTTGCAAGTTTAACATTGGAACGGAGTTGCGTGTTGCTTTTGGTACTGCACTACGCCAGGCAGTTGCTTCAGACCCAGCTCGTTTTGATAGGTTGCAGATTTTAGTAGATACGATCGACCCAGTGCAATTAGCGGCACAGCGCGTACTGAGTGCCTTTGGTGCTCCACCTCAAAGATGACTAGCTACAAGGGCACCTTATTGTTAGACCTTTGGTTTTTTCGCAACCTTTTTTTTCGTAGTAGCTTTCTTTTTCGCTTTTGGTTTTTTCTTGGTGGGTGCCTTTTCTGCGATTAAAGCCACAGCCTGATCCATGGTTAACTTTTCGGGTTCCACATCTTTTGGAATTGTTGCGTTAATTTTGCCCCATTTTACATATGGGCCATACTTACCAGACATCACATTAACTGGCCCACCCTCGCTAGGGTGTTCTCCAAGTTCGACTAATGGTGTCGCCGCAGCTCCCCGCCCACCACGGGCGGCTTTCTTGGCTAACTCTTCTACCGCTCGGTTCATCCCGATCGTCCAGACTTCATTAATGTCACCAATATTTGCGTACATCGTACCGTGCTTCACGTAAGGACCAAACCGGCCAATAGAGGATTCTATTAACACACCATCTTCTGGGTGAGGCCCAATTTCGCGTGGTAACGACAAAAGTTGAACAGCCTTCTCAAAGTCTAATTCGTCTATGGCCCAGGTCTTTGGAATAGACATGCGCTGTGGCTTTGGGTTTTCTTCAGTCAAATTACCACGTTGGACATAGGGTCCGTATCTGCCGTCACGTAGGCTAATTGGATCTTCACCATCGTGGCCTAGAAGCTTACCGTCTGGGCCGATTGCACTGCTCTCAGTGCCTGGAGGACCAAAAGGCCGAGTGAAGCGACACTCTGGATAATTGGAGCAACCAATGAATGCACCGCCTGAACGTGCAGTACGCATTGATAAACGACCATTGCCGCAATTTTTGCACTGTCGTGGATCAATTCCAGCCTCCTCAACTGGAAAGAGGTGCGGCTCTAAGGCCTCATTTATTTTTTCTAAAACTTCAGTGATAGACTGATCCATCGCCTCGTCTATTGAAACTTTGAAATCTTTCCAAAAGCGGCTCAGTACGTTGCGATACTTTCGTTCTCCTGCGGAAACGTCATCAAGTTGGGTCTCAAGATTTGCTGTAAATTCGTACTCGACATATCGTCTAAAAAAATTTGTTAAAAATACAGTAACTAAACGCCCTTTGTCTTCTGGAATAAGTCTATTTTTTTCTTTACGGACATAATCTCGATCTTGAATGGTTGTAACGACTGAGGCGTAGGTTGAAGGCCGACCAATGCCTAATTCTTCCATCCTCTTAACCAGACTTGCCTCAGTATATCTTGGGGGGGGGTGTGTGAAATGCTGTTCTTGAATTACTGATTTTTTTAGATAAAACATCCCCTACCATAATCTGCGGTAGCCGCTTGTCGTCATCGTCAACAACGGTGTCATCTCGCCCCTCTTCGTACACGCGCATGAAGCCATCAAATAAGACAACCTGCCCATTGGCTCGTAGGCCAACTTGCCCATCATCACTCTTGATTTCAACAGTGGTACGCTCCATTCTTGCGGCCTCCATCTGGCTTGCGATGGTGCGTTTCCATATTAAATCATATAATTTTTTCTGATCAGGCTCGGAGATGTTGAGTTGATCTGGAGCTTGATCCAACTCTGTTGGGCGAATGCACTCATGTGCTTCTTGGGCGTTTTTAGCCTTATTTTTGTACATTCTTGGTGATTTTGGTACATATTGCTTGCCATAGCGATTAGCAATTACATCGCGAGCCGCATGTACTGCTTCTGGGGCCATATCTATGCCATCCGTCCGCATGTACGTAATGAATCCTGCTTCATAAAGACGTTGAGCCGTCGACATTGTCTGCCGCGCCCCCATGCCGAACTTACGACTAGCCTCTTGTTGTAGTGTTGACGTCATGAAGGGGGCGGATGGGTTCCTGCTGGCGGGCTTTGCTTCAACTGTGGCTACCTGTAGGTCGCGGCTCGTTACTGCCTGAACTGCTATCTCCGCTTCAGTTGAGTTCGATATATCAAATTTATCTAATTGCTTTCCGCCCATTGTAGTCAGTCGCGCGTCAAAAACCTGTCCGCGAGGGGTGCCTAAAGATGCAGCAACGCTCCAATATTCGCGTGCGTTAAAAACTTCAATCTCCATCTCACGTTCTACAATTAACCTAAGAGTTACAGATTGCACCCGCCCGGCCGATTTTGCACCGGGCAAGCGTCGCCAAAGCACAGGGGACAGTTTGAACCCTACCAAGTAGTCCAAGGCGCGGCGCGCGAGATAAGCCTCTACCAGCTCCATATCCACCTGCCTTGGCGACTTCATGGCTTCAGTCACAGCCGTTTTTGTTATAGCATTAAATACTACTCTGCTGACTGGCGTGTCTTTTTTGATTGCGCGACGTTTGGTTAGTGTTTCCTGCAAGTGCCAACTGATCGCTTCGCCTTCGCGATCTGGGTCGGTGGCGAGGATTAACTCATTGTCATCTTTTAGGGCATCGGCGATTGCCTTGACGTGCTTCTTACTGGCGGCACCGACTTCCCAAAGCATATCAAATTCATTGTCAGGGTCGACTGACCCATCCTTTGGAGGTAAGTCTCGTACGTGACCATACGAAGCTAAAACAGTAAAGCCTGGTCCCAGATATTTGTTTATTGTCTTAGCTTTAGCAGGAGATTCAACAACAACAACAGCCATAGGGTACCCTGCCGATCAAAGGAAAATTCTTGGCTAAAAGGGAGGTGTGGTTCCGATTTGTCAATGGCAGGTAAGAATTTTTTTTTTAGTTTTTTTGAAATTTTATATTAAAAGTGGCAGTCCCGCGCTGTAATATTTTTTTAAACTAACTTTTCTGATTTTGTTCTAAGTGGCCGAACCTCCAACTGTCAGACCTCCAATCAGAAGCGACGGCTGCCCGACACCAACAGGTACCCACTGCCCTTGCTTACCACAGTTCCCAACTCCATCATCGAGGCGCATATCGTTTCCAATCGCACGGATTTTTTTCAGTGCAGTAGCGCCATCACCAATTAAAGTGGCTCCTTTTACTGGGGCCCCTACCTTCCCATTTTCTACCAGATATGCCTCTGTACATGAGAATACGAACTTACCATTTGTGATGTCCACCTGTCCGCCACCAAAGCCTACCGCATAAATGCCTTTTTTAATATCTGCCACCATATCTCCTGGCGCCACGGTGCCACCTAACATGTACGTATTGGTCATACGTGGCATGGGTGCATGGGCATAGCTCTGCCTCCGCCCGTTGCCAGTGGGTGGTACGCCCATTAGTCGGGCATTTTGACGGTCTTGCATAAAGCCGATTAATATACCGTCCTCAATTAGTGTATTCCTTGCGCTGGTAGTCCCTTCGTCATCGACGGAGATGGATCCGCGTCTATCTGGAATTGTTCCATCATCTAGGACTGTAACGCCTGGAGATGCGATGCGCTGACCCAGCAGACCGGCAAAGGCAGAGGTGCCTTTGCGATTGAAGTCGCCTTCGAGCCCGTGGCCCACGGCTTCATGAAGTAAAATTCCTGGCCAGCCGGCGCCGAGGGCAATATCCATAACTCCCGCAGGGGCTGGGACAGCTGATAGGTTAAGGACTGCAATACGCAACGCCTCTCGTATTAATGGTTGCCAGTGTTTAGGCTCGAGCATGCCTGACATTGCATATCGCCCGCCGCCGCCCACACTACCTGTTTGGCGTTGGCCATCTTGCTCCACAATAATCGAAATATTCATTCGCACCATGGGCCGGCTATCACTCACATCTGCGCTATCGACCCTTAAAATAACTATTTCCTGATGTGATGCTGCAATAGTAGCTGAGGCTTGCACAACCCGAGGATCTAAACCTCGGGCATAGGCATCCATTTCTTTTAGTAGGTCTATTTTTGCTGGAAACGGGGCATCATTTAAAGGATTATGATCACTATAGAGTTTTCGGTTTGTGCCTGACGGTGCGGTTGCAAATGAGCGAGTGGGCTCTTGCACGGCTAGGCGGACTGTGCCCATAGCTCGAAGCATCGCCTTTTCCGAGATTTCAGTAGAATGGGAATACCCAACCATCTCGCCTTGAACTGCCCGGAGGCCGAAGCCTTCAGAGGCGTCAAAGCTTGAAGTCCTTAATCGCCCATCGTCAAAGGAAATCACTTCAGACCGCCTGCGTTCTAGAAATAATTCTCCATCGTCCGCGCCAGCAAGTGATTTTTTTAGAATTTTAAGTGCTGAGTTACGATCAATATGTGTTTCAAATGGAGAGAAGGGAGAATCTGTCATGTAATTCCTAGTGATGTTGTTAGCGAAAATGCTATTTTCCTATGATTTTTAGCTTTGGCGTCCCTTTGACGCGGGTCAAGTGAT
>Ga0257128_1000073_pt1 | contig 10616 bp, 15 predicted proteins | sample LP_J_2011_P26_10_FD_194408 | JGI IMG/M metagenome (GOLD analysis project Ga0257128, IMG submission 194408) | Metatranscriptome of marine microbial communities from Northeast Subartic Pacific Ocean, Canada - LP_J_2011_P26_10m (Metagenome... | ecosystem: Environmental > Aquatic > Marine > Oceanic ... | reverse complement strand
TGTAAAGCCACTCATCGAGAGAGGCTGCTTCCCAGATCGGGTAAAAGTGTAGTCCGATTGCATTTCAAGTTGGAACACCTGCACCATAACCACCAGAACTGATGTAGTTTCTAGAAAGAAGAGCTCCAAATACTGATTTGACTAGACAGAAAAAAAGGAAATGAGTAAAAAGAGAACTTAGATGACTTTGGAAGATTATGACCTCCAGCCACGAACTCTGTACCTAAACGAAGGGCTAAAAAAAAGACAACAAAAGCGAGGAAAATAATACTAAGAACTTGCGAATCAGTCATAAGGGAAAAGAGAAACAGCTAAACGTTTACTGAAAAGAAAAAAGAAAAAAATCACAGATCAACCGACAACAGTTGGACCACACGAAACCAACGACTGCAGGGGGTAAACTAACAAAGATAGGCCAGTAAATCAGAGAGTGCTTTCCAATTTGGGTTAACCAAAGGTGGGGGTGCGGGAGCTTGCTGAACCGAACAAATATAGGACGGCAACCCTATTTGGGCTAGAGGACATGTAGAAATAAGCTTCGGAGAAGTACTCCCCAGCTTCCGTTTATCCGCAAGATTTCGTTTCCAACCGTGAAACTTCCCCGCTTCGTCCACCACATAGGTGACGTCGGATCGGATATGGAGTGGTTGGGTGGGCTCGTATTCCAAATCTGAAAAACTTTCAGACGATATTTCACTCGCGGAGGACAATCCGCCTTCGCCCCCTGGTGAAATACTTCTTGTAAAGCTTAAAAGGGCTATAAAAGAGTACCACTTCCGAGTAGGGGGGGTGCCTTCGTTCAAGTACCGCAAAAAAGTAGATCAGTAGGAAACTTAGAGCCAAGACAACACGTATGTTTTCCTTATTCACCTCCTGGTCATTCGAGTCTTGTAACTCATTGACTGCCATCGAGTGCAAAAAGAACATCACATACGACTCCTGACTAAAGTCTTCTCCTACTGGTACCATAGATTAATCTAATGGTCGCATTGATAAAACAGGCTCGTTATCACGATTGATACCTTTTTCAAACCCAGCACCAGCAGCACGCGCGCGTCCAGCATGCCATAAATGGGCAACAAAGAAAAAGAAGCCAAGACAGAAATGTGATGTTGCAAGCCATGAACGTGGGTTCACGAAATTAATACTGTTAATTTCTGTAGCTACACCTCCAACTGAATTTAATGATCCAAGCGGCGCATGTGTCATATATTCTGCAGAACGACGTTCTTGCCATGGCTGAATATCAGTTTGTAACTTGTATAAGTCTAAGCCATTTGGCCCACGAAGAGGTTCAACCCATGGTGCTCGACAATCCCAGAAACGCATTGTTTCACCTCCAAAAATGATTTCACCAGTTGGTGAACGCATTAAGTACTTTCCAAGTCCAGTTGGACCTTGTGCCGAAGCAACCTGTGCCCCAAGACGTTGGTCACGTACAAGGAAAGTAAAAGTTTGGGCTTGCGATGCTTCAGGTCCTGTTGGACCAAAGAATTCACTTGGATACACAGTGTTGTTAAACCAGCACATTACTGCTGCTGTGAATCCCATAACTGAAATGGCTGCTAAACTGTAACTTAAGTAAGCTTCTCCAGACCATACAAAGGCACGACGAGCCCATGCAAATGGCTTTGTAAAAATATGCCAGAACCCACCAAGAATTTCTAGGGTCCCAATATAAATATGTCCACCAACTACATCTTCAAGGTTGTCTACACTTACGATCCAACCGTCACCTCCAAAAGGTGACTTTAAAATATAGTTTAAGATGACACCTGGAGCTAAGGTTGGTGCTGTAACAATACGGTTATCTCCACCACCTGGTGCCCATGTATCATATAAACCACCAAAAAACATTGCTTTTAAAACAAGGAGATATGCTCCACACCCTAAAAGAATTAAATGAATTCCAAGGATGGTTGTCATCTTGTTTTTGTCCTTCCATACATAACCAAAGAATGGAAAAGATTCTTCAAGGGTTTCTGGCCCAATTAAAGAGTGATAAACTCCTCCAAAACCTAAAACGGCTGAAGAAATAAGGTGTAAAACACCTGTTACAAAGTAGGGGTAGGTATCAAAGATTTCCCCTCCTGGTCCACACCCGTAGCCAAGAGCTGCAAGGTGAGGTAATAAAATAAGGCCTTGCTCATACATTGGTTTTTCAGGAACAAAGTGTGATGTTTCAAATAAACACATTGCACCAGCCCAAAAGACAATTAAACCTGCGTGCGCAACGTGTGCACCAAGAAGTTTCCCTGAAAGGTTAATAAGACGGGCATTTCCTGCCCACCATGCGAAACCAGTGGATTCTTGATCACGCCCACCAACTACAAAAGCTGAATTAAAAAGAGTCATAGAATAAATTGAAAGTCAAAGGCGGATTTACATGCAACCATGTAAAAATCGTATGGAAAAGGGGCATCAACACAAAGCGTGGACGCCAAAGGAGTGTGGTAGAAGCATTATAATGCATTTCCACGTGGTAAAACTTCTTCTGGGAAGATAAGTTGCTCATGTGGCTGATCTTGTGCTGCCATCCATGCTCGAATTCCTTCATTTAGAAGAATGTTCTTTGTGTAAAAAGTTTCAAATTCTGGATCTTGGGCTGCACGAATTTCTTGTGAAACAAAGTCATACGCTCGTAAGTTTAAGGCAAGACCAACAACACCAATTGCACTCATCCATAACCCTGTAACTGGAACAAAGAGCATAAAGAAATGTAACCAACGCTTGTTTGAGAAAGCTACACCAAAGATCTGTGACCAGTAACGGTTTGCTGTTACCATCGAGTACGTTTCTTCCGCCTGCGTTGGGTTAAAGGCACGGAAGGTGTTTGATCCATCACCATCTTCAAAAAGCGTGTTTTCAACAGTTGCGCCGTGGATAGCACAAAGAAGTGCCGCACCAAGAACACCTGCTACACCCATCATATGGAATGGGTTTAAGGTCCAGTTATGGAAGCCTTGGAAAAAAAGAATGAAGCGGAAAATCCCTGCAACTCCAAAACTTGGTGCAAAGAACCAACCAGACTGACCAAGTGGGTAAATTAAGAATACAGAAACAAACACAGCAATCGGTGCTGAGAATGCAATTGCATTATACGGACGAATCTTTACGCAACGTGAAATTTCAAATTGACGTAGCATAAAACCAATGAGTCCAAAGGCTCCATGAAGTGCAACAAAGGTCCATAGCCCTCCAATTTGGAACCAACGAGTAAACTCACCTTGTGCTTCAGGTCCCCATAATAGAAGAAGAGAATGTGCCATACAGTTTGCTGGTGTTGATACCGCTGCTGTTAACACATTACATCCTTCAAGGAAAGATGAGGCTAATCCGTGTGTGTACCACGAACTTACAAAGGTAATACCTGTTAACCATCCTCCAAGTGCAAAGTATGCACATGGAAAAAGTAACAGTCCAGACCACCCAACAAAGACAAAGCGATCTCGCTTTAACCAATCATCAACATCGTCAAATACACCTCGCGTCTCTTGTACCTTTCCTAAAACAATTGTCATATTTTATTTATATATTCTTTTCATTTATGACGTGTGTATGAACAGCACGGAAGCAAATCGGTATCGATTTCTCTCTGACTATGTCAAATGTAGACTGGTCCTCCCCCTCGAAAGAAAGCTGTTTGTTTAAGCAAACGGAAAACCATACTTTTTTAAAATAGCCTTCCCCTCCGGATCCTTTTCTGCAACCGTTACAACTGTAATTGTAAAGCCGTAGGCATCTTGAAGATCCTGCGCCTTATAGACTGTTTCTAATTCAGCAAAAACACTTTGATCTGCTAATCCAAAAGAATAATTTCCAGAACCGTCAAAGCTTTTCATCGGAAGACCTTGAAAATCCCGTACACGTGGAAGGACCAGATGGACAAGCTTCCGCACAAAGGATTCCATTTTTTCCCCCCGTAAAGTTGTTTTTTGGCCTAAGGCCATGTCTTTTCGAACCTTAAAATTCGCAATGGCTTTTTTGGCTCGTGTGAGCGCTGGAATTTGACCAGTAATCACGCGAAACTGGCCTGAAAGATGACGTGCGGTCTTTGGATTCGACATTTCTTCACCCAGACAACAGTTAACTATAATTTTATGAATACCATAGGTGGAATTCCATTGTTTTGTATGTGTACTTCGTTTAAATTGAGTCATGGAAAGAGAAGAAAGGGAAAAAAGAGAGGAGCGAAAAAGACGGAAAGAAAAAATGAATCGAAAGATACGTTTTGACCAGTATGGCTTATAAAATTTCTAGAACAAGTGAACAAAGAAAAAGAAGACTGAACCGAAAGATATCTTTCGACCAGCATGACTTATAAGACTTCTGGAGCAAGTGAAATAATTTTTGTAAAGTTCTTTTCACGCAATTCGCCTGCAATAGATCCAAAGACTCGCGAAGCTCGTGGATTGTTATCATTTCCAATAAGCACCACAGCATTTTCATCAAAACGAATCGAAAAACCGTTGGAGCGGTGAACCGCCTTTGCTGTTCGAACAACAACTGCTTTCACAACTTCTGATTTTTTGACGGGCATATTTGGAAGGGCATCTTTTACAACACCAACAATAGAGTCGCCTAAAGATGCTGTTGTTTTCTGTTTGCCCAAGACACGAATACACATTAGTGTGGTTGCACCACTATTATCACTTACTTTTACTCTGGTTTGGCTTTGAATCATATTGCTTTCAATATCTTTGTTTGCACTGGCATTTTAAAACTTGCAACACGGAAGGCGGAAAGGGCTAAAATTTCTGGTACCCCATTGACTTCATAAAGAATACGTCCCGGTTTTACAACCGCCACCCAATAGTCGACCGCCCCCTTTCCTGCTCCCATACGTGTTTCTGCTGGTCGAGCTGTAATTGGCTTATCAGGGAAAATTCGAATCCAAAGCTTGCCTGTTCGTTTGGTATAGCGAGTAATCGAACGCCGTCCGGCTTCAATTTGTCGTGCAGTCACCCAGCCGGGTTCTTTTGCAGCAAGGGCAAATTGGCCAAAGTGCAGCGTATGGCCACGTTGGGCCCTTCCTTTAATGCGCCCCCGATGGTTTTTTTTGAATTTTGTTCGTTTTGGACTTAACATAGATGGAGAATAAATAGAGGACAGAAGGCGAGGGTAAAGAGAGTATACACCGAGATCATACACCCGGTCGAACACACGAGTGACCGTGGACCTGCTCGTGATCGAACTTTCGAACAACAAGCTATTCGAACAACAAGCTATTCGAACGACAAGCTATTTGAACTCGGAGCTTTTTTTATTCGAGCGACCACTTAGCCTGTATAAACCCAAACTTTAATACCAAGCACACCATAGATGGTATGGGCTTCTTTTTGGGCATAGTCAATATCTGCCATTAGGGTTTGAAGTGGAACACGCCCGTTTTTGACCCACTCACTTCGTGCAATTTCTGCACCATTTAAGCGTCCAGCAATCTGGAGTTTGACACCGCGCGCTTGGACCATTCGAAGCGTTTCTTTTAAAACACGTCGAAAAGGCATACGCCCTTCTAATTGCGTGATCATAAAGTGCGCAAGCACGTGGGCTGTAAAGGTTTGCATTGCTTCAAGATGAATATTCACTTGAAAGTCAGTTCGACCTTGAATCTGTTGATGTAATCGATGAACTTTCTTGTGAAGAAGGCCTAAGCGATTGGTGTGCACAAAAATATGGACTTGGCTATCCTTTCGTCGAATAAAAATCGAGCACGTACTTTTTTCTTTTAAAAACAGTGTGCGAATAAAGAGGTCTTCAAAAAGACACTGTGCATAGTCACCATTTGGTTTTTCAAACCACTCTGCTTGATGGTCTTTCGAGATTCCAACTCGAAAACCAATTGGATGTATTTTTTGTCCCATAGTTTACTTATCGTCTTGCTTTTTTATCACTTGCTTTATGTCCTCTAAATTTACGTGTTGGTGCAAACTCACCTAATTTATGGCCAATCATTTGCTCAGTGACAAAAACTGGCACAAAGCTGTGTCCAGTATGCACAGCAAAGGTTTGACCAATCATAAAAGGAAGAATAGAGGATGCACGTGACCATGTTTGAATTGGTACAGCTCTTTTAGCTTTTTTCTGTGCCGTAATTTTGCTGATCAACTGTTCTTCAATAAAAAATTTCATACCTTTACAAAATATTTAACGTTGGCGTGCTCCACGGCGTCTTAAAATAAGCGCACTACTATATTTTTGTGCATGACGTGTTTTAACACCAAGGGCACATTTTCCATAGGCGGTGACAGGATGCTTGCGACCAATTGGCGCCTTTCCTTCCCCACCACCGTGAGGATGATCAACAGCATTCATTGCAGCTCCGCGAACCTTTGGGCGCTTATTGAGCCAACGGCTTCGACCAGCCTTTCCTAATTGACGACTGGCATGTTCAAGGTTGCTGACTTGGCCAATCGTTGCCCAACAGTCTTTTGAAACAAATCGCATTTCAGACGATGGAAGACGAATGGTGACAAAATCGCCCTCTTGAGCAACAATCTGTGCGGCTGTTCCAGCTGCACGCACCAGTTGACCTCCACGATTTGGTGTCAGCTCAAGATTATGAATTTGAATCCCAAGGGCGATATTTTTCATTTTGAGACAGTTACCAACAGTGTTTGGTGCACGTTCGGATGTAAAGACAAAGGCGCCGACTTTTAAGCCATGGGCAGCAAGAATATAGGACTTGCGCCCATCTGGAAATTCCAAGAGTGCAATATTGGCCGTTCGATTTGGATCGTATTCGAGTGCGCTCACGCAGCCGACCTGCTCGGCTTCACGTTTAAAACTAATCATACGGTAGGCGCGTTTAACCCCTCCACCGCGTTGACCAATGGTAATATGACCCTTATTATTTCGACCATGTGCTCGACGTAATGGGCAGGTTAAGGATCGCTCTGGTTTCTTTTTACTTAAATTACGAAAGGATTGAATGGAGCCATGTCGACTTCCAGGTGAATACGGTTTTAAGTTATTCATAGTATTCTGGCTATAATTTGATGCTGTCCCCGTCTTGAAAAGAGCTGTCACCTTACGACTGACTGCTTTAAAATTCTGGGTATAATTTGATTCTGTCGCCTTCTGTTAAGCAAACAATCACTTTTTTAAAAGGGGGTCGGCTTCGACGTGCAGGTAAATTCACACTATGAATTTTTTTAACGGTCACGCCGAGGTCGCGAAAGAGCCCTTTTAACTGATCTTTTTTAACTTTGCGATCAACGAAAAAGGTATATTTGGTGCTTTCAATTTGAACACAGGCTTTTTCTGTAAGGAGAACTGAATGTAATTTCATAATCTAAAGGGGCTAAAGGGGCTACCGTGGGACCGTGGTTACCAACTCGCTTTTGTAACTCCAGGCAAACACCCTTGGTGGGCAAGTTCGCGGATAAGATGGCGGGATAAGCCAAAATCACGGAAGACACCACGTGGACGACCGGTTTGTGAACATCGACGATGTAAACGTGTTGGACTGCTGTTGCGAGGAAAGGCTTGAAGGCGTTGACGAAGGGTAAAACTGTCACGGTTCTCTAAGTTTGGATTTTGGAGTTGGTCCTTGAGCTTGGCGCGTTTGAGCGCATAGCGGCGAACAAGGCGTTGCCTCTTTTCTTCGCGCCGAATAAGTGATTGTTTAGCCATAGGAAAGGGAGTCAATAGAAAGCCGTCGAATAAAAAGATCAATCGTGTATGAACTACAAAACAAAAAGATCAATTAAGCGTAGATGTACAAAAATTCAAAGGTGCTAGGTTCTGAAGAAAAAGGGTTATTTCACTCGAAAAACACAGGTCTGCTGTATTTTTAAAAGCATAGGGTAAGATTTGCTTGTTTCACGAGGTGCAGATGTAACGTTTCCAAGGCGCGCTGTACGCGTACTTTCTATTACACAGTCGCGAGTGCACGAAAAAGCCTAGACTTCCTTTACCTAAAAAAAGTGGAAGAAAGAAATTTAGGCACAACCCAAAACGTTGTTGAACACAAAAGAAGATAAACACACAACAGATAGACAACAAGTGGGTCTTCCGGCTAAAAAGCGCGTCTACACGTTTTTCGATCTTCCTTCGATACGAAAAAAAAGCCTTAGTTCTGTAATGAAAAAGGTAAAAAGCCCAAAATACGGGCTTGTTTAATACGTCGGGCAACTTGACGTTGTTGTTTTGCATTTAATCGGGTCAATCGACGTGGTAAGATTTTCCCCTGCTCTGAAATATATTTTTTCAGCTCGGTAAGTTGTTCATGCGAAAAATTCGTATAATAATCAGTCATAGCACCTTTTTTATTCAACAATATCTGTCACAATACCTGCACCTACCGTACGCCCACCTTCACGAATCGCAAAGCGCATTCCTGTTTCAATGGCAATCGGTTGAATCAATTCGACGACCATTTTAATACGGTCACCTGGAAGAACCATTTCGGCTTTTGAGCCATCATCACCTTGAAAGGCAACAATTGTTCCAGTAACATCGGTCGTACGTACATAAAACTGTGGGCGATAGCCGGTAAAAAAGGGTGTATGTCGACCCCCTTCTTCCTTTGTTAAAATATAGACCTCACTTTTAAAGTGAGTATGGGGTTGAATCGATGTTGGCGCCGCAATTACCATTCCACGCCCAATTTCATTTTTTTGTACGCCACGTAAAAGAATGCCAACATTATCTCCAGCAACACTTTCTTCAAGGGTTTTTTGAAACATTTCAAGACCTGTGACTGTATAGCTGCGTGTATCACCTAAACCAACAAGTTCGACTGTATCTCCAACCTTGACAATTCCACGTTCCACACGACCTGTGGCTACCGTTCCACGTCCAGTAATCGAGAAAACATCTTCAACAGCCATTAAGAAGGGTTTATCGCCTTGACGCTCTGGGGTTGGAATATTTGCATCAACGTTATCCATAAGAGTCTGAATACGAGCAATCCATTCGTTGTCACCCTCCCCTTTATTTAAGGCTTCTAAAGCAAGGAGGGCAGATCCAGAAGTAATGGACATGTCATCCCCTGGAAATTCATAGTCGTTCAGGGTTTCACGAATTTCCATGTCGACTAATTCCAACAGTTCTGGATCGTCTACTTGGTCTTCTTTATTCATAAAGACCACCATGGACGGCACGCCAACTTGCTTTGCAAGAAGAATATGCTCCTTGGTTTGTGGCATTGGACCATCAGCAGCAGACACCACAAGAATCGCCCCATCCATCTGAGCAGCTCCAGTAATCATATTTTTTACATAATCACTATGGCCTGGGCAATCTACATGGGCATAATGTCGGGTTTCTGTTTCGTACTCAACATGTGCAGTATTAATGGTAATTCCACGCGCCTTTTCTTCAGGCGACGAATCAATATCAGCATAATCTTTTGCTGTTGCCCCACCCTTTAAGGCCAAGGTCATTGTAATCGCAGCTGTTAAAGTTGTTTTTCCGTGGTCAACATGACCAATGGTCCCAATATTCACATGGGGTTTTGTTCGTTCAAATTTTTCTCTTGCCATAATCTACTAAACTAATAAAAATACTCTGGACATGTGTCTGTTGTCTCCAGCCGACCGAGGCGAACTTTACGACTTATGCTAAGTGTGCAAAGGCCTTGTTGGCTTGGGCCATACGTTCCACATCTTCTTTTTTCCGAATTGCGCTCCCAATATTTTGTGCAGCGTCTTGAAGTTCTTTGGCTAATTTGTCTTCAAAACACCCACCATCTCGGTGAAGGGCAGCATGTAAAATCCAGCGAATAGCTAAACTTGTGCCTCGTGTTTCTTGGACTGCAATCGGCACTTGATAGACCGAACCACCAAAGCGCTTTGGTTTAACTTCAACTGCTGGAGTTGCATTATTGACAGCAAGATGTAAGATTTCAAGTTGACTCTCTTGGGTAAGACCCACTTGGTGCAAAGCTTTGACAAGGAGCTTTGTTGCTAAGACTTTTTTTCCATGCCGTAAAATATGATGGATGGTTGTTTGAACAAGCAAGCTTGAATAGTCGTTGGAAATGTGAATTGGCTGTTTGTGGATCCCATGTTTCATAAAGGTCTATGTTGATTTTTTTGCACCATACTTGGAACGGCCATTGCAGCGACCTTTGACACCTGAGGCATCTAAACACCCTCGTAAAATATGGTAACGCACACCAGGTAAGTCTTTGACTCTGCCACCGCGTAATAATACAACAGAATGCTCTTGAATATTGTGTGCAATTCCGGGAATATAAGCTGTGACTTCAAAGCCTGAACTCATACGTACCCGAGCCACTTTTCGTAAAGCAGAATTTGGTTTCTTTGGTGTGGTCGTATAAACACGTGTGCATACGCCTCGGCGCTGGGGACAGGATTTTAAAGCAGGTGACTTTGTTTTCTTTTTTACGGTCTTTCGATTTGTACGAATGAGCTGTTGAAGAGTGGGCATAGGGAAAAAGAAAGGGCAGAAGGACATATGGCATAGTGCAGTGGAGTCACTCGAGTCGGAAAGTGGGGGATTCGAACCCTCGACGAGCATGTACCCGTGTTTGTTTTCAAAACAAAATCCTTCAACCACTCGGACAACTTTCCTTAGCCTCCGGTCGGAATTGAACCGACGACCCTTTCATTACAAATGAAATGCTCTACCACTGAGCTAAGGAGGCA
>Ga0257128_1000064_pt1 | contig 11534 bp, 5 predicted proteins | sample LP_J_2011_P26_10_FD_194408 | JGI IMG/M metagenome (GOLD analysis project Ga0257128, IMG submission 194408) | Metatranscriptome of marine microbial communities from Northeast Subartic Pacific Ocean, Canada - LP_J_2011_P26_10m (Metagenome... | ecosystem: Environmental > Aquatic > Marine > Oceanic ... | reverse complement strand
TAAGAAGGTAGTATAAATCAAATGGTAAAAAAAAGAATTATCTTCCAGTTCAAATCTGGGTATTGCCTCTTTAAATACTTTTAATTCCTTATATGCGCTCCCCAATTCATTACGAAAACTTACCCCATTTACTTGAGTGTCAAAAGAGTCAATTTCGAGCCTTTATTGATCATGGTTTACAAGAGGTATATGAACATGAATTTCCATTATGGCAACTTATGGGAAAAGATCATGATGGTATTAATTTGGGTTTTCCAATTATAAATTTGCATGTGCGCCCACGTAAATATCTTCTACGTCGTCTTGGTATTGACGATAAAGGTCACTTTCGATATAGTTATGGAGCCGAATTGTATCTTCCATTCTTACTTACAAAACATAATACGACCTGGTCTGCGCAAAATTTTATTTCTATTGGTCAAATCCCTTTATTAACTGACCATGGATTTTTTGATTTCCATGGTAATCGACGTGTTTTACTTCCACAGTTAGTTCGATCTGCTGGAAATTATGTGAAACTTCAAATTCGAAGTAAAAATAGGAGGATTTATTCATCGAGTTTTTATTCAGATATGGGGTGTTGGTTGACCATTTTTAATTCCATGGACGGGAGTTATTTTATTCGCCTTAATAAATATACCCCAATGGCTTTAGACTCTTTTCTTAGTGCACTTCGCCCTCCATCTCAACTTCGATATATGGCGAGCAATATAATTAATGACGATAGTATTAAACGAGTCAATCTCGATAAGCAAAACAGCACAATCACGTCTAAAAAGAGAGTTATTGAAAAGTTTTCGTCTTTTTTAGTAAAAAAAAGACAGAAAAAGGTTGGATGGATGTACACGGAATATTATGTGTTAGATTATCAAGTATTTAGAAATAAAACAAAGGGTAATGGGAAAACACATATTAAAAAATCTATCTTTGAACCGTTGATATTAGATGATCTCAGCTATGCAGCAAAATATCATATATATGATCATCGAGCAAAAAGGTATATATTTATTGATCCTAGTTTTCCACAATACTTTGTAATCGATTTTTTTGTTGATTTAATTAAGCTTCAACTCACGTCAAGTGGTAATGAAGATTTTGAAGACCATGTTAAATCAACACGAAATTTCAACCTTTTACTTAGTCATGCTGATTATAAAACCTACTCTATTGAAAAGTTATCCCAAAACTTAAAACTGCTCTTAGGGATGAACATTGCAAACAAAAATCTTTTGTATCGTCTTATACGTTTCCAATTACATATTGGAAATTCAACAAACGCATTTGAAAAAATAACATTAGATCCGTCTTGTTCTGAGTGGTCGAGAATTCATGACCTTATTTATTGTTACTTTTCACATATTTCTGCCCGATTATTGAAACAGTACTTAGATGAATGGAGTGTTCTTCTGAATACGATTAAATTTTGGCATACGTTTCTCTTTCATCCTTCTTTTTATGACCTGAGTTTTCATGGACGAACTCAAATGAATCAAAAATATGGTAGACAAAGAGGTGTTCAAGCATTAGTTTTTCAACCGCAAGACGCATTTTTTGGATCGTTACAATTATTTTTACTCCAAGTTGGCCGTACGAAAATAGATAATATGGATCATCTAGAAAACCAATCTATTCGGAGTGTTTATTACCAATTTAAAGAAGTATTAAGCCAAGCCTTTACAACGTTTATTCAAAGTCCTATGACATTAGTTCATGATCGTGCTTATAAACTTGGTTTACCTTTTGGGTGGGATATTATTGTTCCATTTAAACTTCAAATCAAAAAGCATCGATGCTATGCGTGGGAAAAAAGAAAAGAACCTGCACTGTATATTGAAAATGATGTTGTGACTGAGTCTTTTAAAACACTTTTTTCAAATGATCCACTTGCGCAATTACTAGACGAAACAAATAGTTTGGGTCAATTAACCCAAACGAGAAAACTAAGCCGTTTAGGTATTCAAGGTCTATCTCGAAATGCAGGGGTTGAAGCTCGAAATATTAATCCAAGTCATTTTACGCGACTTTGTCCGATTGAAACCCCTGAAGGAAAAAATGTTGGGTTAGTCAATACAGTTCCAAATGGTGGGCATATTGACGAGAGAGGTTATATTTGTGGTATTTTTCATACCAATAAAGTTCGTTGTGCTTTTCTTTTTAATGGAAGTGTTTCACTCGAATCTGCCGCTTCATGTTTACATCAAGGGAATGATTCAACTTCATATATCAATCGATCACCATGGGGAACACAAACAATTCCAACACAAAATATTTCAATTGCGACATCTCTTATTCCATTTTTAGAACATAATGATGCAAATAGAAGTTTAATGGGGTCTAACATGCAACGCCAATCTCTTCTCGTTATGCATCCTGCAAAGCCCTTTGTAGGAACTGGTCTAGAAAAAGGGGTGCCCATGGCGAATGCATTACAATGTATTGAAAGTGGAAAACTCATTCTTATTACAGATACTTTATTAATTATCCATGGAAAAAGGCTTCAATTTTATTCACTCAAAAAAGCAATGAAATATAAACCTAATCTTCGTTGGAAAACATCCCTTTTTGCTGGCGAATGGATTCTTCGAGGAACTCTTTTAGCAGATGAATCTGGACTAGGGGAACTAACGGTTGGTCAAAATCTGATTGTTGGGTATATTGCCTGGAATGGATTTAATTTTGAAGATGCCATTGTACTAAATGATTCTGTTCTTAAACATCAGCAATTTACATCTCTTGCTGTTCAAGAAGTAATAATAAAAAGTAATACGGAATTTTTTTTTCGAGTTCGACCATCAGATGAAACTGATATTCGAGGCTTTATTAAGGTAGGAACTGAAGTCCAACCTGGAACAATTCTTGCGACCCAGATTTCTCTTGATCGAACTCCAATGTTATCTCCCGCAGAAAAACTTTTTTCATATATTGTTTCGAGTATTCCGCTTCCAATTCTTGAACACATCCGATTTGTTTGGTCGGGTGAATATGGAAAAGTATCGAAGGTTACTTTTATTCCTGAAGTGCGCATATTAGACCCAGAAGAACCCACTATAATACATGATCCCGTTCTTCTTTTAAATGGGTTTGATAATTTGGAAATTGATCCACAAAAATATCACTGGTTAAAAAAGCACTGCACGATTGGCTCACTTTTAATTAAAATTCTCGTTAAAAGAAATTTAAAACTTGGCGATAAGCTTGCTGGAAGACATGGAAATAAGGGAATTATTTCACTATTAATGCCAGAGAATAAAATGCCATATTTACAAAATGGTCAAAATTTACATATTTTATTAAATCCATTAGGGGTACCATCACGTATGAATGTTGGGCAAATTTTTGAGTGTTTACTAGGTCTAATAAGTTATTTTGAAAGGAAACAAGTTAAACTTATGGGATTCGATGAACGCTTTGGAGTAGAAGCTTCTCGGAATTTTCTTTTATCTCGTCTATATAATACAAACCAGTTATTTTTTGAACTGAATACACCAGGAAAAGTTTTTATTTTTGATGGACAAACACATCGTCCTTTTCTTCAGCCTATTACTATCGGAATTGCATATATTTTAAAACTTATGCACCAAGTTGATGAAAAAATACACGCAAGGTCGACGGGTCCATATAATCAGTTAACCGAACAACCTTTAAGAGGTAAAACGTCTCTTGGGGGTCAACGTGTTGGAGAGATGGAAGTTTGGGCGTTTAAAGGGTATGGAACGAGTTATTTACTACAAGAGTTGTTAGGTACAAAAAGTGACTCACTTTTTGCTCGTAACTCATTGTACTCTTCATTTGTTAATCAACATGATATTGAAGACTTTCCAGAAATAGAACGACCTGAATGTTTAATCGTTTTTTTACATCAACTCAGATCTATGTATCTAAGTCTTGAATATTATTGGTACTAATTAGTTTATAATGTTATGCTTTCAATTAAATTTGCATCTTCGAAAACCGTATATCGCTGGACCCGTGGCCGAGTCTATGTCCCAACTGGTTTAAATTATTTAACATTAAAACCAAAACAGATCGGGCTCCAGTGTGAATTTATTTTTGGATCTGTTCATAAAGGTACTTGTCATTGTTTAGACGGTGAACCCCTGGAATATTCTGGGTGGGGAACAGATTTTAATCCCTCTATTTCGGCTTTGCGGTGTGCCGATTGTCTTGTTCTCGTTAATCCAATTGTTCGACGCTATCGTTTTGCGCATATTCGATTTGATATTCCAGTATTTCATCCTTGGGCGGGTCAACATGAATTTTTAGAATTTTTTTATAGACAACACCCTAAAATTGTGAAAGCCGTTTTTAAGGGAAATGGAATTTTTGTTACTGCATCTGATTTGACAAATCAATATCCCCTTTCACGAGATTATTACCTTACTGAAGAAGAATGGCGATATATATATTTTTTCTTAAAAGGCTTTAAATTTACATCATTCCATAAAAGGGAAGTTTCTGTATATACAGGTTTAAAAGGCCTGGCAAAAATGAAAGCGTTAGAATTAGGCCGTGATCCACGTACTTTCTTTTTTGATTTAAAGTATTCGCGTGTTATTTCTTCTTATCATATTTCAAATATAAAACGTAAAAAACCAGATTATCTTTTTGAATTTTTTCTTTTCGTTCTTCTTCAACCACAACCTATTCATACAGTAGGAAAGGATTATACATCTCAAATTTTACAGTTAGATATTCCTTATCTTTTGTTGTATACACTGTTTGCCCTTTACTACCCTTATGAATATAAAAGATGTATTAGTCGTGAACTTCAGTATTTGATTTGTGGATTTTTACATAGAGATCCATGTGTTCCTAAGCTCGAAAAACTTATTTATACAAAAGAAAAGTTTCGTCAAGCTGCAAAGGTAGATTTTGATAAATTTGATATTCCGAAGCAACATATGCAAGTTAATAAGCCTTCGTGGGTTGCTGAAGGACATTGGCGACCGGAAGCATATAGACGACGTCCGCCACGCGCAGTTATTCGAAATCTTGGACTTTTTGCTGGTGAATTTTATAATTGTCATGGTGCGGTTGGGCCATTAAGCGAAAATACGGTGTATGGAAGACAATTTCGTAAGATCCGCTTTTACATGCCGCGGTTGTCTAGAAATAGATTTAGATGGGCTGTAACGCCGGAATTAAAAATTAATCTCTATCAACCACTTTCTGTGTTACAAAAAAGTAAGAAGAGAATTCGTATATCGAATCGGGGAAGAAGATACAAGCGTAATATGAATATTCATATTCAATCATGGAGTCAACGCTTTTTAAATGAAGATCTAACTATGCCAGTTCGAGTTCCACTTATAAATCTCAATCCGAAATACTTAAGGTTATTAAATGAGTTTAAAGACGATAAAAAAAATTTTAGACGTCGAAAAAATATTTATAAAGTAAAAGTTGACCCAATCAAAAAGCTATTTACATATTTTATTGTAGATGAAAGAACAATTTCTTATTGTGAAAAAGTCCCTATGTTTAAAATAGCCAAGGGTATCAATTTCATTAAATCTCCAGAAAAGAAAAGAAAAAGACGTAATCTTTGGGGATTCGTAAATAAACTATTTAGATTCGCGAATCCAAACAGGAACTATCCAAAAATTCCGAAAAAAAAACGACGTTTGAATCGTCTCTACGGTCGCGATGCAAAACAAATCCGCATCATACAAAAAAAAGAAGGCATGCTACGCCAATCTCAACATGCAGTAGTAATCGTTTCTGAACAGTTTAGGCAAAGGTTGAAGAAAAAATGTTTATTCCCAAAAAAAAAGCGAATAATTTGGACTGTACATCCAACACTTGATGAGTATTATACTGGTACAAAAGATTTCTTGTCAAAACTTACTCCATCTCAAAATCTAGAATTAGAGGATGATGAATTAATTAAAAATCTAAGGGCTGAAACTCGAACTAAACGTTGGACAAATCTCTTTGCTCGACACCGTCTACGCGCAAGCCACTTTTTTATCCGTTATTTACCATGCTTACCAGCTGGGTTACGCCCCGTTTATTTTGGTGAAGATGGAATGTATGCTTCGCAACTTAATCGAATTTATTTTTTGGTTGTTGCACGGAGCTTTCGCTTAAATTATTGGTTATTTTGTGTTCACGTTCCTCATAATTTAATGAGGCACGAAATGCAGACGTTACAAGATGGAACAAATGTTGTGTTTGCCACAAAAAATAAAATGTATAAAACATTTTGTGAACGAATTCAGGGTAAACGTGGTCAAATTCGGCTGAATTTGCTTGGAAAGCGTGTTGATTATTCAGCACGTTCAGTTATTGTTGCTGGGTCGAATTTATCATTATCAGCGTGTGGGGTACCAAAAAAGATGTTATTTCGATTGTTTGAACCATTGTTATTTCAAGCATGTTTGCATATTCGGCTCGTACACAGTCTTATCCAAGCTCGATCTCTTCTTAGATCGTGTCAATATGGAAATTCGTTTCTTTTACATCGTTTACTGTATTCGATTATACAAGGCTACCCGATTCTTCTTAATCGCGCACCTACCTTACACCGATTAGGTGTACAATCTTTTTTTCCGAGTATTTTATCTTCAAAAGCAATTCAACTTCACCCACTTGTTTGTTCAAGTTTTAATGCTGATTTTGATGGCGACCAAATGGGAATTCATTTACCGATTTCAATCGAGGGAAAAACTGAAGCCCGTTTTTTAACACTTGCTTTAAAAAATTGGTATTTACCATCGAATAGTGATATTGCCTTAGCACCAACTCAAGACATGATTTTAGGATTGTCCTTTTTAACGCACCTTTCTAAATATCAAGTACGTCAAGTTCCATTTATTCAGTCTTCTGATTTATTATTGTTGTTATTATTACAACCCTTAATGAATTCAAACATTCAAAGCTTTGTATGGTGCCCACTTCATCCCCAATATGAAGTTGAATTGGACTCGAAAAAAAAAGGAACCCCATTAGAAATATCCGTTTTTAAAACAGGATCTTCTCAAACTCTTTATTTGAGTAAATATGAACATAAAAACTCATATAGACAAAGAACATGTACATACACAAAAACAACTGTGGGTAGGATTTTATTTAATAGTATTTGTACATTTTCATAAATACGTTAAATTCTGATTTTTATACGTCTTATGTAAATACGTTTATTTATGTACGATGAAACGTATTAGGCAAATACAACCCTAGTTCAGTGAAAACGTAAAAGTCAAAATTAAAGACCCAGCCGTTTGAGTTCTGAATCGTACTTCGCTCTCAAAACAAACAAAAAAGAGTGATTTGAGAATTTATTTTATAAAATCACCTCAACTGATACAAATAGGTATCACTTACACTTATATTTTCACAAACCAAAAAATGAATCCAGTATCTCGACAAAAGATGCTTTGTCCCCTTGGAATTCCCCGTGTCGTGTATAGACTTCCAGGTGAAGAAACTCCACAATGGGTAGATTTATATAATAAATTATATCGAAATCGCGTATTATTTTTATGTTCGCAAATCGAAGATGAGTTGGCAAATCAATTATGCGGTATGATGATCTACTGTAATGCTGAAAATTCAATCCCAGATATCTATTTATTTATGAACTCGCTTGGTGGATATATAACATCTGGATTTGCCATTATTGATGTTATGAATTATATTAATTCAGATGTTTTAACACACAATCTTGGTATGTGTGCAAGTATGGCCTCTATGGTATTAATTAATGGTGAACCTGGTCGAAGGATTGCATTTCCACATTCACGTGCTATGATTCATCAACCAATTGGTGGTATATCAGGTCAAGCACTGTATTTAAAATTAGAAGCAAATGAAATTTTGCGTTTACGTCGTGTCTGTACCGAAATGTACTTTCGCCTTACAAATGTTTCTCGAGCAAAGATTGAATATCTTATGCAAACTCGGGATGAATATTTTTCATCAAATGGACAACTGAGTTTTGGCCTTGTAGATGCAGTTGGGGTTGGGGATTTTTCAGCTATAATGGACCCATATGATGATGTAAGTGGACGTGATAAGGGATGGAAGCCTGGTTTTACTCGACCACTTAACGTAATGGATTCAAGTTGGGAAACTCCAGCAAATTTATCTATGTTAATGAGTGATACTCTTGATTCCTCAATCTCAATTTCAGGGTTAACAGAAACTCAATCTTTTTCTCCGTATTAAGAAAAGAATCAAATTAGAACTCAAAAAAGTGTTCTATAAATTAAATTAAGATATATTTCTACATATTATAAAACTTCTTTTTAGAGGCTACTTTATACTTTTAAAGAAAGAGACAAAAAAAATACAAATCGACGGGGGTAGTGTTAATATACTTAATTTACAAAAGGGTTGTTGTTCGAGTGGTTAAAGAAAACTGATTGTAAATCAGTTAGCAATGCTTACGCTGGTTCGAATCCAGCACAACCCAGTTAGTTTGAATTATACACAAACTAATAATACTAGAAAAGGTAAAAAGACGAAGTGTAAAAAATGCCTGCACTTGCGTTCATCAACTATTGGTACTATTTTATTTTGAAAAATTATTTATAAACGTGAACGTATGACAATTGTTTTAGGAAAGGTGAAAGAAACACGAGGTGTCTTTGATGATGTCGATGACTGGTTAAAAAGAGATCGCTTCGTATTTGTGGGGTGGTCTGGGCTTCTTCTTTTTCCTTGTGCTTATTTTGCACTTGGAGGATGGTTAACTGGAATTACATTTGTAAGTTCTTGGTATACTCATGGATTAGCTTCATCTTTTCTTGAAGGGTGTAATGTACTAACAGCTGCGGTTTCCACACCAGCAAACTGTATGGCGCATTCTCTTTTACTTCTTTGGGGTCCAGAAGCTCAAGGTGAGTTTACACGTTGGTTCCAAATTGGAGGTCTTTGGACATTTGTTGCCTTACACGGTGCTTTTGGACTAATTGGATTTATGTTAAGACAATTTGAAATTTCACGTTGTGTAAAGATCCGTCCATATAACGCAATCGCTTTCTCAGCTCCAATTGCTGTATTTGTGTCAGTTTTCTTAATTTACCCACTTGGGCAGTCAGGATGGTTCTTTGCTCCAAGTTTTGGTGTAGCTGGAATTTTCCGTTTTATTCTTTTCTTCCAAGGTTTTCATAACTGGACGTTAAACCCATTCCATATGATGGGTGTAGCTGGTGTTTTAGGGGCTGCGCTTTTATGTGCAATTCATGGAGCAACTGTAGAAAACACATTATTTGAAGATGGAGATGGTTCAAACACATTCCGTGCGTTTAACCCGACTCAGGCGGAGGAGACGTACTCAATGGTAACAGCAAACCGTTACTGGTCTCAAATTTTTGGTGTTGCTTTTTCAAACAAGCGTTGGCTTCATTTCTTTATGCTTTTTGTTCCAGTAACCGGTTTATGGATGAGTGCTATTGGTGTTGTAGGTCTTGCATTAAACTTACGTGCGTATGACTTTGTTTCGCAAGAAATTCGTGCAGCCCAAGATCCAGAATTTGAAACATTCTACACAAAAAATATTCTTTTAAATGAAGGTATTCGTGCTTGGATGGCAGCTCAGGATCAACCACATGAGCAATTAATCTTCCCAGAAGAAGTATTACCACGTGGGAACGCTTTATAAATATAAAATCATTTATATATTAATTTATACAAATTTTACCTGAAAAGGTAAAAAGACGAAGTGCAAATAATGCCTGAACTTGCGTTCACTAACTATTAGTACTAAATTACACATTTATTTTTTATTGGTTCTGAAAGAACCAATAAAAAATAAAAAAACAAGTATAATATTTACAGTTTTTAACTGTATACACTATTTTTAATTTAAATTTTTCGTATGACTCTTTTTAACTCCGCTTTTGTTGTTGGTGGTCGTGACCAAGAATCCACTGGATTTGCTTGGTGGGCAGGAAACGCTCGTCTAATTAACCTTTCAGGAAAACTTTTAGGTGCGCACGTAGCACATGCTGGATTAATTGTATTCTGGGCTGGAGCAATGTGTCTTTTTGAAACATCTCACTTTGTACCGGAAAAGCCAATGTATGAACAGGGATTAATTCTTCTACCACATTTAGCAGCGTTAGGCTACGGATGTGGACCTGGAGGGGAAATTTTTGATACATATCCGTATTTTGTGACTGGTGTTCTTCATTTAATTTCTTCCGCTGTACTTGGATTTGGTGGTGTTTACCATTCATTAATTGGTCCAGAAACATTAGAAGAATCATTTCCATTTTTTGGGTATGTTTGGAAAGACAAAAACAAAATGACAACAATTCTTGGGATTCATTTAATCCTACTTGGTTGTGGAGCATATTTACTTGTCTTAAAGGCAATGTTCTTTGGAGGATTATATGATACATGGGCCCCAGGTGGTGGTGACAATAGAATTGTAACATCTCCAACACTTGCTCCAGGAGTTATTATTAACTATGTTCTAAAATCACCTTTTGGTGGTGATGGTTGGATTGTGAGTGTAGATAACTTAGAAGATGTTGTTGGTGGTCATATTTATATTGGAACACTTGAAATTATTGGAGGTTTTTGGCATATTTTTACAAAGCCGTTTGCTTGGGCTCGTCGTGCATTTGTATGGTCAGGAGAAGCTTATCTAAGTTATAGTTTAGCTGCCATTTCGGTTATGGGATTCACAGCATCAGTAATGTGTTGGTTTAACAACACTGTTTATCCAAGTGAATTTTTTGGTCCAACTGGTCCAGAAGCATCTCAAGCCCAAACATTTACTTTCCTTGTTCGTGACCAACGATTAGGGGCACAAGTTGCTTCAGCCCAAGGTCCAACTGGATTAGGTAAGTACTTAATGCGTTCTCCAACTGGAGAAATTATTTTTGGTGGAGAAACAATGAGATTCTGGGATTGTCGTGCACCATGGGTTGAACCATTACGTGGACCAAACGGATTAGATTTATACAAATTACAGACTGATATTCAGCCATGGCAAGAACGTCGTTCTGCTGAATATATGACACATGCTCCACTTGGTTCATTAAACTCAGTAGGGGGTGTAGCAACAGAAATTAATAGTATTAACTTTGTAAACCCACGTTCATGGCTTGCAACATCACATTTTTGTCTTGGGTTCTTCTTCTTTGTTGCACATTTATGGCATGCTGGACGTGCACGTGCTGCAGGAGCTGGATTTGAAAAAGGAATTAACCGTGATAATGAGCCAGTTTTATCTATGCGACCATTAGATTAAAACTCGAATTAATTATTAAAAAACAAATTTGTTTAACTGAAACATTTCTATATGTGTAAATATTTTTTATACATATTTACTAATAAAAAGACATTTCCATCTAAGAAATTGTTTTATTGCTTATTAGATCGAGGTTTGCTGTTAGTATCTTATAAGCCCCTTCAGCTTGTGTCAGGTTGGACGCCCCGAGTTTTTTATAACTAATGTATTATTTATCAATAGTTTTGAAGATTATGATTTACGTTGTTAATTCTGAAATTGATTTGTTCTATAGCATACAGTCCCTCCTACATTTTAAATGCAAATAAACGCATAAAATTTATTTTAC
>Ga0257128_1000059_pt1 | contig 12023 bp, 7 predicted proteins | sample LP_J_2011_P26_10_FD_194408 | JGI IMG/M metagenome (GOLD analysis project Ga0257128, IMG submission 194408) | Metatranscriptome of marine microbial communities from Northeast Subartic Pacific Ocean, Canada - LP_J_2011_P26_10m (Metagenome... | ecosystem: Environmental > Aquatic > Marine > Oceanic ... | reverse complement strand
CTCGATAGTTTTTTTGAAAACTAACAAATTAAAAAGCGCAAAACAAACAATCTCTTTTCTTAAGCCTGACCCGTTGGTCCGCCGAAATGAATTGGAATTTGAGGGTGATCAGTTTCTGATATTTTTCCGTGTGTAGACTCGAATCGAGTAACATTTTCTTCAATAGCACTTATTAGTCTTTTAGCATGCTGAGGGGTTAAAATAACACGAGCCTTTACCCTCGCTTTCGGTAAACCCGGCATCATCTGGATGAAGTCTAAAACAAATTCTGAAGGGGAATGATTAATTACAGCTAAGTTGCTATAAATTCCATCAGCCATTTCCGGATTTAGTTCAATTTGAACTTGGTTTTCTTTATCATCACTCATACTCTCAAAATATTATTCCTCAAAATCAACATCTACTGTCTTTCTTGACATCATTTCTTCATACTCATCTTTACTTCCCACGACAGAGGTATAGTACTTTTTCAGACCTGTACCTGCAGGAATACGATGACCAACAATCACATTCTCTTTCAATCCCTCAAGAGTGTCTTGCTTAGCAGCAATTGCCGCTTCATTCAGTACTTTAGTCGTCTCCTGAAAAGATGCAGCGGAAACCCAAGATTTTGTCTGAAGAGAAGCCCGGGTAATACCTTGTAAAATAAGCTTAGCAGTTGCTGGCTCTGCATCTCGTGCTTCCACTATAGTTTTATCTGATCGCTTCAACAAGGAATTTTCATCACGAAGTCTTCTGGTAGATATCTTCATTCCAGCTTTTAATGAATCGCTCTCTCCAGCATCAACAATAATTTTTCTATCAAAAATTGAATCGTTTTCAGTAATAAAATCAATTGTATGCTCCAAATGACCTTCAAGGAAAGATGTATCTCCACCATCGACGATTTCCACTTTACGCATCATCTGCCGCACAATAACTTCAAAATGTTTATCGTTAATTTTCACTCCCTGCAAACGATAAACTTCTTGAATTTCATTTACTAAATACTCTTGAACTGCAGTAGGACCCTGTATAGCAAGGATATCTGCAGGCGTAATAGCTCCATCACTCAAAGCAGATCCAGCGCGAACAAAATCATTCTCTTGAACCAATATCTGCTTTGATAAATTTATCAAATACTTTCTTTGCTCACCCGTCTTACTTTCAATGATAATTTCACGATTTCCACGCTTAATTTTTCCATAAGAAACAGTACCATCAATTGCAGCAACTACAGAAGGGTTGGAAGGATTTCTTGCTTCAAATAATTCTGTGACACGAGGAAGACCACCTGTTATATCACCAGCCTTTGCGCCACGTCGAGGAATTTTTACTAATATTTTTCCTGCTTTTATTTCTTCTGATTCATCAACCATAAGATGAGCACCGACAGGTAAAGTGTAATGCTTTATTTCATTACCTTTTTTATCCATGACTTTTAACATCGATACTAATTTCTTGTTTCGATTGTCAGAAATAACCTTGTCTTGGAAACCCGTTTGTTCGTCAATTTCAACTTTATAAGTTACCCCTTGAACAATATCTTGATATGCAATGGTTCCTGCATGTTCTGAGATAATAACTGCGTTATACGGGTCCCAAGAGCATATGACATCGTCTTTCTTGACTTTATCTCCACTTTTCACAAGTAAGCTTGATCCATAAGGAATATTGCCAGTCATGACAGCAATGCCTGTATTTGAATCAACTACCTTCATTTCTCCAGTCCTACCGATAACTATATTAGCCTTTTTACCGTCACTGTTCTCACCCACAACGGTACGAACCTCTTCAAGTTCAACTGTACCGTCAAACTTTGCACTTAGATTACTTATTTCAGAGACATTACCAGCAGTTCCACCAACGTGGAAAGTTCGTAATGTTAGCTGTGTTCCGGGCTCTCCGATTGATTGCGCTGCTAAAACTCCAACAGCCTCCCCTTTTTGAACAAACTTTGCGGTAGACAAGTTTCGACCATAGCATTTAGCACAAATCCCACGTTTACTTTCACAAGTCAAGGGAGAGCGAACTTCAACGGATTCGATCGGCGATTTATCTATTTTGGCAGCCGTAATATCTGAAATCATTTCTCCTGAATCAACATAAGTTTCACCTGTAAGAGGATCAATAACATCCATAAGAGAAACACGTCCAGCTATTCTTTCAGATAAAGACTCTACAATTTCTTCATTCTTTCTTAATGCCTGAATCTCGAGACCCCTTAAAGTCCCACAGTCATCTTCATTCACGATGACATCCTGAGCAACATCGTGAAGACGACGAGTCAAGTATCCTGCATCTGCCGTTTTTAATGCAGTATCAGCAAGTCCTTTACGAGCACCGTGAGTTGAAATGAAATATTCTAAAATAGATAGACCCTCTTTAAAGTTAGATATGATAGGATTTTCAATAATTTCACCACCACTAGAACCGGATTTTTGAGGTTTCGCCATCAAACCACGCATTCCGGATAACTGGCGAATCTGTTCTTTTGAACCACGAGCACCAGAATCTAACATCATATATATTGGGTTAAAGCCTTGACGGTCATTTATTAACTGAGACATAGCTGACTGAGTTAACCGAGCATTTGCATTTGTCCAAACATCAATAACTTGATTATATCTCTCATTATTAGTTATCAGTCCCATATTGTAGTTAGTGAGTATACCTTCTACTTCAGTATCAGCCCCACTAATCAAAGATTCTTTTATCTCGGGAACCATAATGTCACCTAATGAAAATGATAAACCTCCAAAAAATGCATTTGAGTAACCTAGGTTCTTCATTTCATCCAAAAACTTCGCGGTTCTTGGAACATCTGTTCTGGTTAAAATTCCAGCAATAATATCTCTTAAGGCTTTCTTTGTTAAAACCTCATTTATAAATCCAACTCCTTCCGGAACGACTTGGTTAAATAAAACACGACCTACACTAGTTTCAATTACCTTAGAAATGAGGTTACTATCTTCCCCGTCAACCAACGTTCTGACTTTGATATATGCATTTAAATCAACACGCTTTTCATTGTAAGCAATATTTACCTCTTCAGCTGAGTAAAAAGTCATCCCTTCTCCCTTAACAGGATCTCCAGGTAGATTTCTTTTTGCTTTGGTCATATAATACAATCCTAATACCATATCCTGAGATGGAACTGTTATCGGTGAACCATTTGCTGGGTTCAATATATTATGAGAGGCAAGCATTAATATCTGAGCTTCTAATATTGCAGCAGGTCCTAATGGCAAATGGACCGCCATTTGATCGCCATCAAAATCTGCATTAAATGCAGTACAAGTCAGTGGGTGCAATTGAATTGCTTTACCCTCTATCATTTTCGGTTGAAACGCTTGAATTCCCAATCTATGAAGAGTTGGAGCTCGATTCAACAGTACTGGATGCCCCTTCATTACATTCTCTAAAATATCCCAAACGACTGCTTCCCGATTATCAATAATTTTTTTTGCTGACTTAACGGTCTTAACAATACCTCTTTCAATAAGCTTTCGGACAATAAATGGTTTGTACAACTCAGCAGCCATTCCTTTTGGAAGTCCACATTCATGTAACTTTAAATCTGGTCCAATAACGATAACAGAACGTGCAGAATAATCAACACGTTTTCCTAGTAGATTCTGTCTAAATCTACCCTGCTTACCTTTAAGACTATCGCTAAGTGATTTTAATGGACGGTTACTCTCTGTCTTGACAGCACTAGCTTTTCGAGTATTATCAAATAAACTATCCACAGACTCTTGAAGCATACGTTTCTCATTACGCAGAATAACCTCTGGAGCCTTGATTTCAAGCAAGCGTTTCAATCGATTATTTCGAATTATCACTCTACGATATAAATCATTAAGATCAGATGTAGCAAATCTTCCACCATCTAGAGGAACGAGTGGACGCAATTCTGGAGGTATTATTGGTACAACTTTTATAAGCATCCATTCCGGTTTATTTTCCATTCGAGAATTCGCATCACGCATAGACTCAACGACTTGAAGACGTTTCAGTGCTTCTTGTTTACGCTGCTGAGATGTCTCTTTGGCAGCTTTATCTCTGAGATCATATGACATTTGATCTAAGTCAAGTCTCTGAATCAGCATCAATAATGCTTCAGCTCCCATTTTAGCGATGAACTTAGTGGGATCGGTATCATCTAGGTACATATTTTCCGCAGGGAGTCGATCCAAGGCATCTAAATACTCCTCTTCAGTCAAAAATTGCATGTGAGTAAATTCATTGCCCTCATCATCCACCGCTGAACCATTTTGAATAACAATATATCTTTCATAATATATTATCATATCCAATTTTTTAGTTGGGATTCCAAGCAGGTAACCAATCTTATTCGGTAATGACCTGAAGTACCAAATATGAGCAACGGGTACAACAAGATTTATATGACCTATGCGTTCTCGACGCACTTTTTTCTCTGTAACCTCAACACCACATCGATCGCAAACAATACCCTTGTATCGAATGCGCTTATACTTTCCACAAGCACATTCAAAATCCTTTACAGGCCCAAAAATACGCTCACAAAACAAACCATCACGTTCGGGTTTATGTGTTCTGTAGTTAATAGTTTCTGGCTTTAAAACTTCCCCACTTGAACGTTCCAGGAGGAACTCTGGTGATGCTAATCCAATCGTTATCGATTGAAAGCTGCCGGTTGTATTTGTTTCTGATTTTCTCATAGCTCTACTATCAGTATATGATTTTCAATAAATTCAATTAGTCTAGGTTGACTTTAAGTCCAAGTCCTTGTAATTCGTGAAGTAATACGTTGAAGGACTCAGGAATTCCTGGTTCTGGCATACGATCGCCTTTCACTATGGCCTCATATGTTTTGGCACGTCCGATAACATCATCAGACTTCACTGTAAGAATTTCCCTCAAAATATTTGATGACCCAAATGCTTCTAAAGCCCAAACTTCCATTTCACCAAATCTTTGGCCTCCAAACTGCGCTTTACCACCTAACGGCTGCTGCGTAATTAAGGAATATGGCCCTATTGAACGTGCATGCATTTTATCATCAACCATATGGCCAAGCTTCAACATGTAGATAACACCTACAGTAGCTTTTTGATCAAAAGCTACTCCTGTACCCCCATCATATAGTTGTGTATGACCAAACATTGGAATTCCAGCTTGTTCAGTATAACCTGTAATTTGATCTAAAGTAGCTCCATCAAAAATTGGAGTTGCAAATTTCTCTCCTGTTTTTAGCCCAGCCCAGCCTAGAACCGTTTCATATATCTGGCCAATGTTCATACGAGAAGGAACGCCCAATGGATTTAAAACAATATCAACTGGAGTTCCATCTGCAAGGAAAGGCATATCTTCTTCACGAACAATTTTCGCTACAATACCCTTATTACCGTGACGTCCAGCCATTTTATCCCCAACCTTAAGCTTACGCTTTTTCGCAATGATAACTTTTGCCATTTTCACAATACCAGCTGGTAATTCATCTCCTACAGAAATAGTGAATTTCTGACGGCGGTAAACACCACCCATATCACTCTCCTTGATCTTATAATTGTGAAGAAGGTTGTCTATTGATTTATTTCTTGAATCATCCGTAGTCCAAGTTCCACCGGTTAGATGAGTGTAGTCATCTATTCCATTTAAGATCTTCAAAGTGAATTTAGTACCTTTTGGAACAATTTCTTCATTAAGGTCATTGGTAACACCCTGACAAGTCTTTCCCGATACAAGTTTAGCAAGTTTTTCAATTAAAACCACCCTTAGATCATCAAGCTGAGCATTAAATTGAGTTTCTAAAGATTGAAGCTCTTCTTTGTCCCGAATTCGCTGACGCTTGTCCTTAACGCTTCGACTAAAAAGCTTCTTATCAATTACAACACCGTGCAATGATGGTGATGCCTTCAAAGAAGCATCTCTCACATCACCTGCTTTATCTCCAAATATTGCACGCAACAGTTTCTCTTCTGGAGAAGGATCGCTTTCACCTTTTGGGGTTATTTTTCCAATTAAAATATCTCCAGGATTAACCTCAGCTCCAACTCTAATTATACCATTTTCATCAAGATCTTTAGTTGCCTCTTCACTCACATTGGGTATATCAGAAGTTAGCTCTTCCATTCCCAATTTTGTATCTCTAACATCCAAAGTATACTCATCCATATGAATAGAAGTGAATATATCTTCTCTTACTACTCGTTCATTAATTACAATAGCATCTTCAAAATTGTAACCTTTCCATGGCATAAATGACACCAGTAGATTTCGCCCTAAAGCTAATTCTCCACCTTGGGTAGCGTAACCTTCGCACAGAACTTGCCCACGATCAACTCTTTCACCACTTTTAACAATTGGTTTAAGATTAATTGTTGTACTCTGATTTGTTTTTAAAAATTTAGTCAGGGGATAGGACTTTGTTGCAGAATCAAAACTTACTAGCTCTTCATCATCCGTGCGATCGTAATCAATCTGAATTTCTTTAGCATCCACGTACTTTACTACTCCCGGACCCTCGGCATTAATTAAAACGCGAGAATCGTGTGCAACTTGAAGCTCTAATCCAGTCCCCACAATTGGAGATTCTGGCCTCAACAGAGGTACCGCTTGTCGCATCATATTTGATCCCATTAGAGCACGGTTAGCATCATCATGCTCCAAAAATGGAATCAAAGAGGCTGAAATAGATGCAATCTGATTAGGAGCAACATCCATTAGGTCAACCTTTTTCGGATCAACAACAGGAAAATCACCTTCATCTCTCGCTTTTACCTTATCGTTGACAAATGTTCCATCCGAATTCAACGGAGCATTTGCTTGAGCAATAACTTTACTCTCTTCTGCATCCGCAGCAAAATAAACTGGTTCGGTATCTAGCTGAACTCTTCCTTCATCATCAACTGATCGGTACGGAGTCTCTATGAATCCCATACTATTTACTTTAGCGTAGACACACAGAGAGGAAATCAAGCCAATATTGGGACCTTCAGGTGTTTCGATGGGACATAAACGACCGTAATGGGTATAATGGACATCACGAACCTCAAATCCAGCTCTCTCCCGACTAAGACCTCCAGGTCCTAGAGCAGAAAGACGACGTTTGTGTGTAATCTCTGCTAGTGGATTGGTTTGATCCATAAATTGACTCAACTGGTTGGTCCCAAAAAACGAATTAATCACTGAGCTCAATGTTTTTGCATTGATTAAGTCAACCGGAGTAAATACCTCATTATCTCTTACGTTCATCCTTTCTCGGATAGTTCTCGCCATTCTGGCAAGACCCACTCCAAACTGATTTGCCATTTGCTCACCAACGGTACGAACTCTTCTATTTGAGAGGTGATCAATATCATCAATTTCAGCTTTGGAGTTAATCAATTCAATCAAGTATTTTATAATTGAAATTATATCTTGCTTACTTAGTACTTGTTGATCTTTTTCAATGTCCAAATTTAATTTATTATTCAATCGATAACGTCCAACCTCTCCAAGACTATATCGTTGTTCAGAGAAAAATAATTTATCAATGATTCCACGTGCCGTTTCTTCATCGGGCGGTTCGGCATTACGCAACTGTCGGTAAATATGCTCTACTGCCTCAATTTCAGAATTTGTAGGGTCCTTTTGGAGTGTATTATAAATTATTGAGAATTCACCTTCAATAACGTCTTTTTTATGCAATAAAATAGTCGGCACTTCTGCTTCGAGAATCATTGCAACATGATCTTTCTCTAGTATTGTATCCCGATCAAGAATTACCTCATTTCTTTCGATTGATACAACTTCACCTGTGTCCTCATCAACAAAGTCTTCAATCCAAGTTTTTAAGACACGAGCAGCTAATTTCCTACCCACTGTACGCTTTAAGCCAGCCTTAGAGACTTTAATCTCCTCCGCAAGATCAAATATCTCAAGAATATCCTTATCCCGCTCATAACCAATTGCACGGAATAAAGTTGTTACTGGTAATTTCTTTTTTCGATCAATGTATGCGTACATAACATTGTTTATATCTGTAGCGAATTCTATCCAACTACCTTTAAATGGAATAACTCTTGCGGAATATAATTTTGTGCCATTAGCGTGGAAACTTTGACCAAAGAAAACACCAGGTGACCTGTGAAGTTGCGAAACGATAACACGCTCCGCTCCATTCACAATAAAAGTGCCGCGGGGACTCATATATGGAATTGTACCCAGATAAACATCTTGAACGATTGTTTCAAAATCCTCATGCTCCGGATCTGTACAATATAATTTTAATCGAGCTTTTAAAGGAACACTAAAGGTCAGTCCACGCTCGATACATTCCATTTCGCGATACCTTGGGGGATCAACGAAATAATCGATAAATTCCAAAACAAACTGATTTCGCGAATCTGATATTGGGAAATTCTCGTTAAACGTTTTAAAAAGGCCCTCATCAGAACGGTTTTCAGGTTTGGTATCGATTTGAAAGAAGTCCCTAAATGACTTGATCTGAATATCAAGAAAATCAGGAGTATCTGCCTGAGCGAAAGTGGAGGTGAAGTTAATTCGCGGTTGAACGTGCGCCATAAAACTCGACTATTGATGAATATTAATGAAATAAGAAAAAGTTTAGGACTTAAAACTTGCGTTTTAAGAGCCTAAACCCGAATGCTAATGTTCTAATTATTTAAGCTCAACTTCAGCTCCAGCTTCCTCAAGTTGCTTCTTGAGAGCATCAGCTTCATCCTTGCTTACGCCTTCCTTAATAGGTGCTGGAGCCGCATCTACTGCGTCTTTGGCATCTTTAAGACCAAGGCCTGTTAATTCTTTAACCGCCTTAACTACAGCTAACTTAGAAGGGCCTGAACTCTTCAAGATAACATCAAAAGATGATTTTTCTTCAGCAGCGGCCTCTCCGCTAGCAGCTGGTCCTGCAGCAACTGCAACAGCAGCAGCAGCCGGTTCAATACTGTACTCCTCCTTGAGGTAGTCAGCAAGTTCTTTAACTTCTTTAACTGTCAAATTGACTAAAGAGTCTCCGAGGTTTTTTATGTCAGCCATTTTGGTTGATTTTGAAATTAATTTATATAAACTATTAAAATATTGAAGCTGAATTAAGAGTTGCGCTCTTCAAGCGCCTTGATCAATCCGGATATAGTTTGACCACCGCCGGCTTGAATTCCAGAAATCACATTATTAATTGGGCTCTGCAAGAGCAGGATAACGTCCCCAATGAGTTCATTCTTAGATTTCAAGCTAGTTAACATTTCGAGCTGCTCGTCGCCAATATATATTGACTCCTCCACATAAGCCCCTTTCAAAAGAGGTTTCTCACTTTTTTTTCTAAATTCTTTTATCAATTTTGCCGGAAGGTTTCCTGCTTCAGCAATCATGATACTCGAATTGCCCTTTAAAACTGATGCGAGCTCACCGAATTCCTTTGTGGATCGCTCCATCGCCTTATTTAGAAGTGCATTTTTTACAACTGTCATTTTTACATCTGCTTTGTGGCAAGCACGACGTAAATCACTTGAGTTTTTCGAATCTAACCCTTCAATATCGGTAATATAAACCGTCGGAGATGATTCTAAAATCGATGTTAGACTTTCTATCAGTGTGTTTTTTTCTTCACGTGTCATAAGGACTCTCTATTTATGCGTTTTTAACTTCAACAGCAATGCCGGGACCCATAGTTGGACTCAAAGTCACACTGCGTATATATGTTCCTTTTGCAGAAGTTGGTTTCATTTTCACTATCGACGAAATAACTTCATTAGCATTTTCATGAATTTGGTCGGCCGTAAATGAAACTTTCCCTACCCCAGCATGAATAATTCCATAACGATCAACTTTAAAATCAATCTTACCTGCCTTCACTTCGCGCACTGCTTTGCCTATATCCATAGTAACAGTACCTGATTTCGGATTAGGCATTAGGCCCCGGGGTCCTAAAACTCTTCCCAAGGGGCCAAGCTTACCCATCGCTGCTGGAACGGTAATAATTACATCCACATCTGTCCAACCAGATTTAATTTTAGACAAATATTCGTCCATTCCAACAAAGTCAGCACCAGCTTCTTTTGCTTCTGTCTCTTTATCTGGGGTAACTAAGGCTAAAACGCGAATTGTTTTTCCACTACCATTTGGTAGACTAACAACGCCTCGAACCATTTGGTTCGCTTTTCTCGGATCAACTCCCAATCTTATAGCTAAGTCAACAGAGCCGTCAAATTTACTCGTACTCACCTCCTTGACTAGAGCTGAAGCATCCGTTAAGGTATATAACTTACCAGGAGAGAGTTTCTCCTCTGCGACCTTACGATTTTTACTCAGTTTTGCCATAATCGAATTAATTAAAACTTGGTTTAGAGCCACTTACTGTTAAACCCATACTTCGAGCAGTTCCAGCAACCATTTCCATAGCAGATGCTGTAGTAAAGCAGTTGAGATCAGTCATTTTGTCTTCAGCAATCGTCTGGACTTGAGCCCATGAAACTTTACCAACTTTTTCTAAGTTTGGCACACCGGAACCACTTTTAAGTTTTGCTGCCTCTAATAATTGGACAGCCACGGGAGGTTGCTTAACGATAAAATCAAAAGATTTATCAGAATAAACAGTTATTACTACGGGAAGTAATTTTCCAGCTTTTTCCTGTGTTCGAGCATTAAATTGTTTGCAAAACTCCATTATGTTAACACCCTTAGAACCTAAAGCCGGTCCTACCGGTGGTGATGGGTTAGCTGCGCCACCACGAACTTGAAGTTTCAACAATCCACTAATTTCTTTTGCCATTTTTTATTAATTTTCTTTTTCTACTTGCATAAAACTCAATTCGAGAGGTGTCCGACGTCCAAATATTTTAACCATGACTTCCAACTTACGTTTATCTTCCATGATTTTCTCGATTGAACCAATGAAATCTCTAAAGGGTCCATCTATAACTTTTACTGACTCACCAACCACAAAAGGAATAGTCACATGCTCAGCAGACTCTGCTAATTCATCAACTTTACCTAGCATTCGATTTACTTCAGTTGAACGCAAAGGGGTTGGTTTTCCTCCTTTAGTCTCACTTAGAAAGCCAATAACATTAGTTACATTTTTTAGAGTGTGAGCAAATTCGCCTGTCAGATTTGCTTCTATCATTATATATCCTGGGAAGAAATTTCTTTCCTTAAGAACTTTTTTCCCATTTCGTATCTGATATACTTTTTCAGTAGGTATCAAAACTTGACCCAACAAATCGGTCATTCCAGTTCTCGCCATCTCTGTTTCAATGTAGTGTTTGGTTTTCGTCTCCTTTCCACTAATTGCGCGAAGAGCATACCATTTCATTTCTTTAGTCTCTGTACCCATGATTTAAGCAAAAAGAGTATATATGAAATCCAAGACTTGGGTAATTACTTTATCCATGACAAAAATAGCCAAAGCAAAAACTAAAGAACCAACAATTACAACAATCGTGCTTCTCTGCAGACTCATCCAGGAAGGCCAAGTTGCCCGCTGCACAAACTCAACATATGATTCTTTGATGTATTTGCTTATTGTTTCCATTCAGCTTTTTTATTAAACATTTTTAGCACGGGTGGAGAGATTCGAACTCCCATCAATGGTTTTGGAGACCACTATTCTACCCTTGAACTACACCCGTATGGTGGATATAAAATCTAAGAAGAACTCGAATTTTATATCCATTTCCGGTGTTTGGATATTACCCTAATATTTCAGTTACCTGACCAGCACCGACAGTACGACCTCCTTCTCGAATTGCGAAACGAAGACCCTTACTCACAGCAACTGGGGCAATTAGATTCACCTCAATTGTTAAATTGTCACCTGGCATTACCATCTCAACACCATCGCCAAGCATAATTTCACCTGTAACATCAGTAGTACGTAGGTAGAACTGCGGACGATATTTATTGTGGAAAGGAGTGTGACGACCACCCTCTTCTTTCTTCAAAATATAGACTTCAGCCTTAAACTTACTAGCTGGCTTTTGAGATCCAGGCTTACAGATCACCATTCCGCGACGAATATCTGATTTCTCAATACCACGCAATAGCAAACCAACATT
>Ga0257128_1000053_pt1 | contig 12354 bp, 9 predicted proteins | sample LP_J_2011_P26_10_FD_194408 | JGI IMG/M metagenome (GOLD analysis project Ga0257128, IMG submission 194408) | Metatranscriptome of marine microbial communities from Northeast Subartic Pacific Ocean, Canada - LP_J_2011_P26_10m (Metagenome... | ecosystem: Environmental > Aquatic > Marine > Oceanic ... | reverse complement strand
GCCATTATACGATTCAATCTTAAAACTTAAAAATGAATTTTGGAATAGAAGGATTCGAACCTCCAAATGTACGTACCAAAAACGTATGCCATGCCTTTTGGCTATATTCCAAAAATTAGTTAAAAGTTTGTATTATTTTTTCTATTTTCTTGCGAACATTCCGCCATTACAATAGAATTTTTAAGAAAATTATTATTTCTATAAAAATCTTCAATTGAACTTTTTAATGGATAAGTACTAAAAGTTGTTTTAGTATTTTCTTGATTAGTAAAAGAAACAATCGAAGTTTTTTTTTTTAGATCAAATGAACTTAATAACTCAATTATATGATTGAAAGATTTAGAAGTATATAATTTTTTATCTAATAGTTGTGCAAATACTTTTCTTAATGATCTTGCAGATTCAGGACCATTGATACCTTTTAAAGTTTTTTGAGGACGACCTTCCAAATTAATGAATAAGTTTTCTTCCTCGTAATAACTCAAAGCAGATACTGTAGTCACTTCATCCAAATCCATTAAGATATCTGAGTAATGTGTATTCATTCAAATAATATCACCTTTAAAACTAGATAAAATCTTTTTAACGGTTATATTTTCTTCTAAATTTACAAAACAGATAGTATCCGACACATTAATATCAGCAGTATTTCAACCTTTTATACCTCCAATTAAAGATAAACCTTTCGAATTTGATTTTTCTTTAAGATTTAATATAATAGAAGAAGGTATATAAGATTTGAAAACATTAACTAAACTATCAATATTCTTGATTCGTTTTTCTAGAGCAGAACTAAGAATTACAAGTGGCGTTTTTGTATTAGCAAAAATTTTTGACAGAATCTTTGACTTTCCTTCAGCCATATCAAAAATAGATTTAATATTTAAATTCATTGTTTTAACAGGTATAGTACTTTTAGATTTTAGTCCAAGAGAAAATAAGTTAAAAGTCTCATTTAAATATTTTGATCTTAATCTAGTATTTAAAATAGCATTCTCTATTTTTATATTTGAAGATAACAGAAAACAATTAGTTATTTCTTTATTTAAATCTTTAACTTCATTGTTAATAAAATTAGAATTAAAATTATTAGAACTAGAATTTATATTTTTGACTTTAACATTTTTTGGATATTCATTTCTAATTTTCTTTAAAAGATTAATAGAAGTCATATCTAAGTCTTCATCAATAATGAAAGTAAACTTTTTGGTGTGAATAGAATTTCTTAAAAGATTAAGAACAGAATTTCATTTTAATTTTTTTTCGTTTCTTTTGTCTTTGACAAAAGAGCTTATTAAACGTTGATTTTTTAAAGAATCATATGAAAAGCGCGCTTTATCTGAAATTCAATTCTCATTAAGACTGATATTATTTTTAGGTAAAATACGTACTATTTCAGTTTCTTTGAAATTTAAATAGATATTACTACCTAAACTATCTGAAAGATCTATACTTTCTACAATACGTAACTCTCAGGGACGAGCCTTAAAAGCATAAGGTTTTGAAGTTAAAGCACCTACAGGACATAAATCAATTACATTACCTGAAATTTCAGAATCAAATAGCGTAGGAATATAATTACTAATTTCAGTAGAGCTTCCTCTGTTTAGAGTTCCGAAATAATCTACACCAGCAATTTCAGTTCCGAAACGTACACAACGGGTACAATGAATACATCTTGTCATAATAGTTTTAACAAGAGGACCACATTCTTTGTCTTCAACACCGCGTTTTGGTATAAAAAAACGACTATAATCTCCACCAAAGAGTTTAGTTTGATCTTGTAAATCACACTCTCCACCTTGATCACAAATAGGACAGTCTAAAGGATGATTTAAAAGAAGACTTTCAACCACATTTTCACGAGCTTTTTTTACTGCAGGGGTATCTGTAAAAACTTGAGGATTATCTTCAACAACCGCGGTACATGAAGAAACTAATTTAATACCATTATCTACAAGACACATTCTACAATTACCTGCGACAGAAAGTTTTTCGTGATAGCAGAATCTAGGTATAAAAATACCAACAACTTTGCAAGCTTCTAGCAAAGAAATATTTTTTTTTACTAAAAAATTAATATTATTAATTTTGATTGAAATCATAAAGAAAGGGATTTATATAAAATATAAGTATTGATTACAAAAATCTTAAAATTTTTTCATAAAAAACAATTAAGATTAGATAATTTAAGAAAAATTATCAAAAAAAAACAAGCATTATTATCGAGTAAAAATATTAAATTTTTGCTCTAATTAAAGTTTTTTCAATAATACCTATAAAAGGAACAATTATTAAAAATCAAATAAAATAATATGCAGTAGCTGCTTGACCTACTTCAACAAAAGGTGTCTCAACTGGCATTTGTCCAATTCAACCTAAAATTAAAAAGTTTGAAACAAATACTCAATAAAAAAACCCGAATAAAGGTCTAAATTTAGTACTTCTAACTTCTGATGTATTTAATACAGGTAAAGCTAAAAGAATTAAAACAGCTCCTAACATTGCTACTACACCTCCTAATTTGTCAGGAATAGATCTTAAAATTGCATAAAAAGGCAGAAAATATCATTCCGGTACAATATGTGAAGGTGTAACTAGAGGATTTGCAGGTATATAATTATCAGGATGTCCTAAAGTGTTTGGATAATAAAAAACAAAAACTGAATAAAAACAAACTAAAGCTAAAAATGCTAATAAATCTTTTACATAAAAATACGGATAAAAAGGAACTGTATCCACATCAGTATTAATACCTAATGGATTATTTGAACCTTCCATATGTAATAAACTTAAATGTACGATTGTTAGCCCTGCAATTACAAAAGGCATTAAATAATGTAAACTATAAAATCTATTTAAAGTAGCATTATCTACAGAAAAACCTCCTCATAATCACTCTACAATTGCTGGTCCTGCTACAGGAACGGCAGAAAATAGATTTGTGATTACTGTTGCTCCTCAAAAACTCATTTGTCCTCAAGGTAATACGTAACCCATAAATGCAGTAGCCATCATTAATAAAAAGATGATAACACCACTACTTCATAGAAAACCACGTGGGTACATATAAGATCCATAATAAAGTCCTCTAAACATATGTGAATAGACAACAATAAAAAACATAGAAGCACCATTACAATGTAAATAACGAATTAATCATCCATTATTAACATCACGCATAATGTGTTCTACACTAGCAAAAGCAAGATCAATATGTGGTGTGTAATGCATTGCTAAAAAAATACCTGTAATAATTTGTATTACAAGACAAATTCCAGCTGCAGAACCAAAACTTCACATATAATTTAGATTTACCGGAGTAGGATAATCTATAATATGTGAATCAACAAAAGATAAAACTTTATCTTTATTTCAACGATTTCTAGACATAAACGAAAATATATATATTATTCATCGTAATTACTTTCTCTTCAATCCGAAAAAGCTTCTACGCTTCTAACGTCAACTACGATAGGCATAAATCCATGATTTACACCACAAATTTCACTACATTGACCGTAATAAATACCTTCTCTTAAAATAAATAAAGAAGCTTGTGAAATTCGTCCAGGACAAGCATCAACTTTAATACCAAAACTTGGAACAGCTCAACTATGAAGAACGTCCGCAGAAGTAATTAAAACTCTGATATGCTTTTTAACTGGTAAAGCGACGCGATTATCGACTTCTAAAAGTCTTAACTGACCTAAAGCTAAGTCAGACTCTGGTAGCATATAAGATTCAAAAGAAATTGTGTTATCAACTGATTCTTCATCACTTGAAAGATCACGTTTTGAACTTGCTAAGTCAGAGTACTCATAACTTCAATATCATTGATTTCCTATAGCCTTTAATGTAAGATCTGGCTTAATAGCCTCATCTAAAGAATACAATAAAGAAAACGAAGGTCCTGCAATCATAAAAAGAACAAGAGCTGGAATAATTGTTCATATAACCTCCAATGGGGCTGAATGTGTTCAAGTTTTTGGCTCTGGGTGTTTGTCACTACTAAAAAGTGAAACACTACGATATAAGAGCCAAAAAGTTCCAACACCAATTATTATTAAAACAAACATTAAAAAATGATGAAAACTAATCATTCCTGCAGCAACCGGTGTTGCAGGATCCTGAAAACCTAATTGTCAGGCTTCAGGAGCATCATTTTTAATAATTAATAAATTAAAAATAGACATAAAAAATTAAAGATTGATAAAAATCAAAACATCTTCTACTTTTTTAAGAAGTAAATACATGTATTAATTCTTGGAAAAAGTATTAAGATAGTTAAGTAATAAATATTACTCATTTAGGAAATCATCAAAATCAATTGCGATTCCTACTAACGCATACAAACCTAATAATCCTCCTAACCCTCAAGTCAACTCTTTCATATTAAAAGCAAAAAAAGAAAGGATCACAACGCCAAATAGAAAAAGTTCTAAATAGCCGCGAACATCTCCATGTTGTATTACTTTAAATTGATCAGAAAAGTCTTGAGTTGCGGAAACAGTACCTGAAGGACCTAGTTTTTCAAGAATACCTCTATCGATATTGATATATAAATAATATAAACTTAGGCGTAAAGTGTTTTGAGTCACAATTTCATTATAAAAGCGATCAAAATACCATTTTCTGCTAAAGAAATTATGAAATTTTCTATATGTAGGATTTTTTTTTACTTCAAAAAGATCATCAAGCATATAAGCATAAATATAATAACTTAAAAACGTCCCTAATAAAGTAAATACTAGTGGTGTTAATTTAGTAGAAGTGCTTATAAATTCAATATCTCTTAAAGCATAATTTTCGGGATAAATACAGATTGCATAATCTCAAAAATCAGATCCTAAACCAACAAAAAAATCTTGAGTAAAAAAACCTACTGTAACACTAAAAATAGATAATAGGAAAAGAGGTAATCCCATTCGCCAAGAAGGTTCATGAGCATTAAAAATAGTGAATTTATCACCATTAGGTTCAGCAAGAAAAACTAAAAAAAGCAGTCTTGTAGAATAGAATGCTGTAAAAAAAGCTGATAGAGTCCCAAGATAAAAACAAAAAAGACTTATAGCTTGTGGTTTTGCTGCTGCAGCTTCAAGAATAACATCTTTAGAATAAAAACCTGCTAAAAAAGGGAAACCTATCAATGCAAGAGAACCGATTAAAATAACACTATAAGAAAAAGGTAATAGGCGTTTTAAACCTCCCATTTTTCTCATATCTTGCTCATCGCCTACTCCATGAATAACTGATCCTGCTGCTAAGAATAAAAGAGCTTTAAAAAAAGCATGATTACTTAGGTGAAAGACACTAACATCATAACTAGACATACCTGCAGCGAAAACCATATAACCTAGTTGACTACAAGTAGAATAAGCAATAACTTTTTTCATATCATTTTGTAATAACCCTGTACTTGCTGCAAAAGTTGCTGTACAAGATCCAATGAATTGAATAAAGATTAAACTACTTGGTGACAGTTCAAACAAAGACGAACAACGTGACAATAAAAAAACACCTGCTGTAACCATAGTTGCAGCGTGAATTAAAGCAGAAACCGGTGTTGGTCCTTCCATGGCATCCGGTAATCAAGTATGTAAACCTAATTGTGCTGATTTACCCATAGCACCTAAAAAAAGTGCCATACAAATAAGATCTATAACCGGAATTTCATAACCTAACTCGCGTACAGAATAATCAGCTAAACTTGGAGCTAAACTGAAAACAACGTCATACTCTAAACTACCGCAAATAGCTAATAAAGCAAAAATAGCACAAAGAATGAAAAAATCGCCAACACGATTAACTATCATTGCCTTCATTGCAGCTTTATTAGCTTGAATTCTTGTAAATCAGAAATTAATCAACAGAAAAGAGGATAAACCTACACCTTCTCAACCCACGAACATTTGAAGAAAATTATTACTTGTTACAAGGATAAGCATGAAAAAAGTAAATAAAGACAAATAAGACATGAATCTTGGTAAGTGTGGATCTTCAGCCATATACTCGGTTGAATATAAATGAACAAGACTTGAAATAAAAGTAACTACAAAAAGCATAATTACTGTTAATTTGTCGAATAGAAAAGATCAGTAAACTTTTATTCCAAAAAAATCTATTCAATCACATAATGTAACTGTAAAGATTGAGCCTGAATCTAATAGTGTTAAAAAAACATTAATAGAAAGTAAACAGGAAAGCATAACTGAACCTGTACTTAAAATAGTAGAACCACGACCGAGAATAAACCCAAAAAGGCTGCTAAATGTAAAACCTAAAAGAGGTAAAATAACAATAGAAATTAACATAAAAATTAAATAATGACGCGAATATTTTTAAAAACTACACTGCGCCTAACATTCATAAGGGAAAAATATTTTTAACCAACTTATTTGGGTATGAAATATTTTTCAATCCCTTAAATGAAAAACTTGTATTTAGATTTAGTTGAGTGTTGTTGATAAAAAAAGAATTGTCTTCCATTAACAAACTTGTTAACGGAATAGATCCTGATAAAGAGAAACAAAGACTATTAAAAGAACGATGTTTCATAAAAAAGTCTTCTTTTTTAAAAATGTTTAATTTTTTTAAATCAGAATTATTAACAGTACTAATAAGAAATTGTACCAAAAAATCATTAATCATTCGTTTATCTTTAAGGCTATACTTAAAAGAATATATTTTTTTTGATTGTTTTAACGCTGTTTTTTGATAAACTATTCTTGGTAACGACCCAAATAAAAAAAAGAATAATAAAAGAGTAGAAGAAATCTTTTTGTCTCGTCTATTATCAGATAAACTCTTGTCTATTGTGTATAAAGGAACTTCCAAAAAAACAGAACGAACTTTTGGTTCTTGAAATAAAGATTTTAATCGATATTTTTGAATTAAGTCGCACTTTTCAAAATAGTTACAAGATAAATTTTTAGTTGTTAAAGAATGCATATATTATAATATTGTTTAAAACTGGTACAAAAAAGCTAAAATAGGTGACAGATCATCATTAAATAAATCTGAAACTATTCTTGGTTGTACACCTAATAAAATAACAAAAAAGGCTAAAACTAAACAGATAATGATTTCACGTCTATTAATATCTTCAAGTAATTCAAGTGTAACTTTATTTAGATCACCAAAAAGAATTCTATTAGATAATAATAAAGAGTAACCTCCAACAACGATTACCGTAGTTAGTAACACTAAACCTCCTACAATACTTTTAGTAAAAGCAGCATACATAATACCAAATTCACCAACGAAACTAGAGAATCCTGGCATTGCTAAATTAGCTAAAGTAAAGAATAGAAAAAATATCGAAAACATTGGCATTAATCGAGTCAAACCTGAATATTTTTGAATGTCTCGACTACCAAAACGATCATAGATAAATCCAATAAGAGCAAATAAACCTACTGAAATAAAACCATGACTTACTCCCTGAAAAAGTGCTGCTTGAACACCACCAGTATGTTGAGAAAAAACACCTAAGGTAGTAGCACACATGTGACTTACAGATGAATACGCAATTACTCGTTTTAAATCTTGTTGTCTAATTGCAATAATTCCTGTATATACAGCACCAACAATAGACAGTAAAAAAACATAAGGTGCAAAAGTTACCGAAGGATCTGGTAGCATACCAATACAAAAAACTATAAGTCCATAAAGACCTAGTTTTAAAAGAATACCAGCTAACAAAACAGAACCTGGTGTAGATGCTTCAACGTGAGCTTCTGGAAGTCAAGTATGAAAAGGTACTAGAGGCATTTTAGTTGCAAAAGCAACAAAGAAAATAACTCAAAGAACATCTTGTACATGTCTTGGTAACGATCTAAGTCCGGACTCGCTTAGTAAAACGCTATAGTCGGTTGTACCAAAAAAACTATAAATACCACCAATAGCTAAAAGAAGCATTGCAGAACTTACTAAAGTATAGTACAAAAGTAAATTAGCAGCACGAATTTTTCGATTACGCGAACCAAACATTACAATCATAATATACATAGGTATTACAACAGCTTCAAAAAAAACATAAAAAAAAAATATGTCGGTAACCGTAAAAGCCGATACAACAAAAAATTGTAAAGCAAGCAAACAAACGGCTTGCTCATAAAAAAACTTCTTATCTCATATTAATAAAATACAAATGAATGTTAATAGAGCTGTTAAAAAACAAAACATAACTGAAAGACCTTCTAGAGCAAAGTGTAGCTTTAAATTAATTGCAATTAAATCTAAAGATAAATTAAACTGACTAAAAGTTCCTCATGTTTTAGCCTCAAGAACACTGTATAACATTTGCAAAGTCATCAAAATAGAAAACAAAAGAGTTGTAACTTTTGTACTTTCTTGATTTTTATTTGAAAAAACTCAGAAACCTACATGTGCAAATGAAATCATGAATATAGAAAAAATATTTGTAATAAAAAAATATTGTAGCATAATGAATTTTTAATTTTAAATGAAAAAAGCAATTATTCCTTTATAATAAAAAAGGGTCATTTTCATTATAAAGGAATAATTGACTTTAAAAAGAACAATAAATATATTATCTATCGACTTCCCCAAACACGATATCTTGAGTTCCAATAATCGTAACAACGTCAGCGATCATATGTCCCTTAGACATTTCATTTAGTGCTTGTAAATGGCCAAAACCTGGAGCTTTGATTTTACATCTATAAGGCTTATCAGTATTATTTGAAACTAAATAAACACCAAACTCTCCTTTTGGAGCTTCTGTTGCAGTATATGTTTCTCCATATGGTAAAACAATTCCTTCAGTATGCAATTTAAAATGATGTATCACTGCTTCCATTGACATTTTCATTTCAGCTCTACTTGGTGGAACAGCTTTAAAATTAGAAGTTTTAACTGGACCTTCAGAAAGCAAAGGTAAAGCCTGCTCGATAATACTTAAAGATTGTCTCATTTCCTCGATTCTAATTAAATAGCGATCAAAACAGTCTCCATTAGAACCTACGGGTACGGTAAAATCGATTTCCGAATAAACTTCACAAGGAGAAGTTTTTCTTAAGTCTCAACCTATACCAGAACCACGTAACATAACTCCACTGAAACCTCAATCGATAGCTTTCTTAGAAGAAACAATTCCGATATCAACTAATCTTTCTTTTCAAATACGATTACCCGAGAGTAATTCTTCGATTTCAGCTAATCTTAGATTAAACTGAGCAATAAAAAGATAAATATCATCAGATAAACCTAAAGGAATATCGGCACTTACTCCTCCTGGTCTTACGTAAGCAGAATGCATTCTAGCACCAGATACTCGCTCGTAAAACTCCATTAATTTCTCACGTTCTTCAAAAGCTCACATGAAAGGAGTCATTGCTCCAACGTCCATTGCGTGACAACCAACAGCTAAAAGATGATTTAAAATACGTGTTATTTCTAAAAAAATAACTCTAATAACCTGAGCACGTCTTGGCACGTCTAAACGAGCTAACTTTTCTACAGCTAAAGAATATGTATGTTCTTGAGCCATCATAGAAACATAATCTAAACGATCAAAATATGGAAGAGCTTGTATATAAGTTTTATGCTCAATAAGTTTTTCTGTACCTCGATGTAAAAGGCCTATATGTGGATCCGCTCGTTCCACAACCTCACCATCTAATTCCAAAATTAATCTTAGAACTCCATGAGCAGCTGGATGCTGAGGTCCAAAATTAATTGTGAAATTTTTAATTTCAGCGGATAATTCTTTTTTTTTTAAAATCATAAAGTTAAGTTAAAAATTAGTACTATCAAGGAGTTTGAAATCCAAAAGATCTAAATTCTTGAGTAAGCTCAACAGGTTCAGATACAATTTGTTTTTTACTCTCATCATATCTTACCTCGATAAATCCATATAATGGAAAATCTTTTCGCATTGGAAACCCTTCAAATCCATAATCAGTTAGAATACGTCTAAGATCTGGATGTCCTTGAAAATAGATCCCAAAAAGATCTCAAACTTCACGTTCTCATCAATTTGCATTTATATACAAAGGCACTACAGAAGGAACTGAAATAATTTCATTAACAAAAGTTTTAACTCGAATTCGTGAATTTGTGTTTAGACTTAAAAGGTCGTAAACAACACAAAATCTATAGGTTTTACCTAAAAGATCTACTCCAGAAATCGATGTTAAAAGAGAATATTGAAACCCGATATGTGACTTTAAACAAGTTAATGCAAATAAAAGTCTATCACGAGACACAACTATACTGATTTCATCCATAAATTGTTTATATGCTAAAACAGGTATAATTTTTTTAAAATTTTCAATTAAATTAAACATAAAAATAAATTAAATTAATACAGTAACAATATATTGACCAACAAGTAAAAAAGGTGTTGGATAAAAAAAAGAAATAAGAAGAAAAACTGTAATAAAAGAAAGAATAGTATAATCTAAATCTAATCTATTACAAGCATAAGATGATACAGTTTTTAATTTATGATTAACTTCCGGCTCGAATATAATTAATCGTACAACTCTAATATAATAATAAGTTGAAAACAATGCCATCAACATTAATAAAATAGGAATTTCCATGATATTAGATTCAGATACTAAACTAAAAAGAATAAGAGCCTTACTTAAAAATCCGATTAACGGAGGTAAACCAGCTAACGACATGAACGCAAGAGCAAAACTAAACGACCAAAATCGATTTCTTTTAACTAAATTTGAAAGATCAGTTAAAAAAATAGAATTTAAATGAACTCCTGGGAAAATCATTTCAGCCTGTTGTTTAAAAAAGTAAAACAAAGACAAATGACCTCAAATCAACGTAGATGTTAAAACATAAATGAAAATGAAAAAGATCAGAGCTGTCAATGTATTTAAACTTACAGAACCTAGACAAGCAACCATGAAGCCTACTTGACCAATCGAACTAAAAACTAAAAGACGTTTAACACGTTTTTGAGCCAGAGCTGAAAATGTTCCAATAACAACAGTTAAAATACTTAAAAAAAGAAATATGTTTTTAAAAGTGTATCAAACGGGAGCACAAACACTTATTCATTTAATAAAAAATCCTAAAATAGCTATTTTAGGTAAGATAGAAAAAATAACCGTACTAGCTAATGGAGCACCATCATAAACATCGGCTGCTCATGAATGAAACGGTGCACTAGAAATTTTAAATAATAATGTAAAATTAATTAAAAGAATTCCTGCTAACAGTAAAGCTTCTAAGAATTTAAATTTATCATCAAAAGGTCAAATTAATACAGAATTAAGTACTGTAAAATCTAAAGATCCTATCGAAGCATAAATAAAAACACAACCTAAAAGGAAAAAGCCAGTACTAAAAGCACCAGAAATAAAATACTTTAATGCCGCTTCTGATCCAAAAGCAGATTCTCTATTAAAACAAGTTAAAGTATATAAAACAAAAGCTTGAATTTCTAAAGCTAAGAAAACGACAAGTAGATTATTTGCGCTAAATAAAAAGAGAGATCCAAAAATATAAATACTAAGAAGTACGAAGTACTCATAGAAATTTAAATTTTCAGCTACAAAGCCTCTAAAAACAAGTGGCAATATAAACAAACAGGCACTAAGAAAAAAAAGTTTATATGTTTGTGTTCCCTTTGATATTATTAAAAGCAATGCCGGATCAAAACTCTCTATTTTTGTATCCCAAACTAGAATTATAGTACAAAAAAGTATAAATAACGTTTGATAAAATGCTTCAACATCCACTATTGGAAAGTTGTTTTTTGAAATTTTGATAACCTGTTGTATATTTCAAACTAATTGAATAAAAATAGCAATTGATAAAAAAATTTCGGGATAAAGAGCTGTAATATAAGTCATAAAATACGAAGCTTTTTTAAATATCGTTTGCCCTTTAAGGGAATTGAACCCTTATCTTTACCGTGAAAGGGTAATGTCCTTACCATTAGACGAAAAGGGCTTAAATATTAAAACAGAAAGAGTGGGATTCGAACCCACAATTTTGATTTTGAAGACCAATGTTTTAACCGTTGAAACTATCCTTCTAGAAAAACTACTCTTTAGTTCTTAATAACTTTATTAAGAAAGGAGCTCTTACTGAGAAATATAATTTTTTGAAAATCGATTTAGATTCAGTCGTAAAACTATTTATAAGCCTATTTTCTTTAAAGTGTAAAAAGTCTTCCTTCTTATAAAGAATTAAAGATGAATCTACGTTTTGAGTTTTTTCAAAACAGAAAAAAACATTATTTTTCAAATTGTTTTTTAAGATTTTGTTACCAAGTAAATTTTTTATAGAAGCTCTGGAAACACGTTGTTTCTTTTTATAAAAGCCTTTTAAAGAAAAACTTGACATTATATCAAATCCTTG
>Ga0257128_1000049_pt1 | contig 12499 bp, 1 predicted proteins | sample LP_J_2011_P26_10_FD_194408 | JGI IMG/M metagenome (GOLD analysis project Ga0257128, IMG submission 194408) | Metatranscriptome of marine microbial communities from Northeast Subartic Pacific Ocean, Canada - LP_J_2011_P26_10m (Metagenome... | ecosystem: Environmental > Aquatic > Marine > Oceanic ... | reverse complement strand
GCGTCAAGAATGGCCTCACCAAAATTACCAATCAGGTCAGATACGCCGTCCCCATCACCGTCGTTCTCAAAGGCATCTACTTCACCGTTTCCATCACTATCCACAAAGTTGGTAATTCCGCTAGCGCCAGCAAATGCCTCCATATAATCGTCCACAAGATTCCATTCCTGGAGCTGGAATAACGCATATGGATCTGTGATTGTTTTGATGTAGTCGTCGTCAACACTATCACGCTTATAGCCATATTCAGCGGTAATCTGAAAGTCCTTATCAAGGATAAACTCTCGCTTTTCGGTGTCAGATAGTTGAATAGTTTCGACCGCGCCCAGGAAGTAACCGTTAAGATCATACTTACTTACCACGGTACGTTCATCACCAGAATAGACGCCTTTACCGTCATCGGGGTTCTTAAATGCCTCAGTGCGTGTCTCTGTAGTTCCTACCTTGACCGCCCCTTCCATTGTGTCCTGACTACTCTGTGACGACTTCATATAATCATCTTCAGAAGAACCACCCAACCAGACACGACTAGCATCCTGGAAGGATGAACCCTTCCCATAGGGATCCTCCCACGAGTCCTTGTAGCCCAAGACATTACCGGCATCATCGAGGTAAGTAGTAAAGGAGCTCTTTCCTCCACCGCCTGGCATGCCTGTGGAAACACCTTGATCATTATTATGGATTTCAACTACGGCAAATGTTTTAGAGGCTGATGCGCCCTGCAGCGATGGAAACAGCGCTAGTGCATCAAAATCCGCTTGTGAGATCGGAGGGAGGTCGTCCACACTGATCTTTTCACCCACGAATGACCAATTCTCTCCAAGCGTAACTTCGGTTTTATCTGGCCTGGTCTCCTTACCGCCGGTCATTAAGCGTTCTGCACCTTCAAATTCGGGAGCCGCAAAATTATAGGTAAAGGAGGAAGTCATTGTTGTCTCTACACCGTCGATATTTTCCTTCCAGGTGTTCGTTCCCGTTTCGACTGCTGAACCATCCGTGTTTATGTTTCTAACAAAACTACCAGAGCCATAGGGGTCTGACCAAGAGCCACCCAAGTGCTCCCTGTTCGCATCGTGGAAGTCTGTGCCTCCGAAGTCTCCATCAGACCAAGTGTTCATGAAGCCCAAGATCTTTCCGTTGGCGTCTAAGAAAGTAGTCTCAGAGTTGCCACCACCCCAATTCTGAACCTGCAAATAAGTGTCAGAAGCAGCGGTGCCCTTGAACGCTGCCGGGATGCCGTCGTCAGCAAATTGTGCGTCAGATAATGTATCTAGGCCGCTGGTTTCTACCTTTGCACCCAAAAATTTTCCGTCTTCGCCATACTCAATTTCAGTACCATCCGAGTTAGTCTCAGTACCCTTTTTCATTTTATTATCTGTGTTGTAATAGGTGAAAGAAAACTTGGTCGTTGTTTTTTCACTATCTTCTATTTTTCCATTGTTATTTTCGTCATATCCCCAGGTGTTGCTACCAGTTTCAGTCCTAGTTCCGTCACCATTGTCCACGGTAAAGAAGCTTGAAGAATTACCAAACTCATCTGTGTTGATGTGACCAATTTGTTTGTCGTTGGCGTCCCTGAAGGACTGGCCCTTGCCCCACTGATCGTCCCAAGTATCGGCATATCCTAACAAGCCACCACCGGCAGTTGTGTCAGCGAAGTATGTGGTGAAACTCCCACCCCAGTCAAAGTTCTCCACAATAGCGTTCACTTTTGTCTTGTCTGCCACGCCAGTACCAAACAATGCTGTCTGCACCGAAGCATCGAGACCTGTCACATTAACAGTGTCCAGGTTGCTCGTGTCGGTCTCGCGCACAGGATTACTCCAATTCCCACTGGAATATGTAAGTTTAGTGGCGCCGCGTTGCTCTGTACCGGAGAGCATGTTCCAATTTATATCATATATAAAATCTGTCTTTGACACCTCACCGGTGTATTCACCATCGGCATCGCCATCTGCCTTTTCTGTGCGCTCACCTTTTTCTCTGTAGCCAATCACAACACCGTCACTTAAGATTTCAGAGGTGTGGTGAAAGCCCTTGGACCAATTATCTTCAAAATAACTGCCCAAGTGCTGGTAGTCTGCGTCATTGAAGGATTTGCCAGAGCCATACTGGTCACTCCACTCATGAGCATAACCAAGAATTTGTCCATCACTATCAAGGTAGGTATATTCGGTGCCCCAAGGATTTACATTTTTCTCTGCGTAGGTTTTCCCAACGGCTGCTTTGAGTGCTGCTGGAAGTTCGGCAAGCTGAGCATCGGTCAATTCTGCCATGTTGCTGGCACTAGTATCTATTTTACGAGATACCTTGAGCGTGACCCTATCTTCACCATATTCAATTGTCTCCCCGAAGGAATTTATTTCGGTGCCTTCAAGGTATTTTCCTGATGTATCAAAGGTTTCGGTATATGAATTGGTTTCTTTTTGGTCCCCTTCGAGCCAGGTATTCTCTCCAACTCGTTTGACAATTGCTTTACCATCCCCATCAAATGTCTTGAGCTCGACACTGAAGCCACTGCCCCAATCGTTGCTCCAAGTATCGCCCACCCAATTATAATTCGCGTCCATATAGAAGGTACCCGACCCATAGTCATCGCTGTGGCTATCCGCATAGCCCACAATAGCGCCGGCTGCGTCATAGTAGGTTGTCTGTGTGCTATTCGGGTTCCACTCGTTTGATTCCTCGACGTATTTAATTTCACCTGGAGTTTTACCAAACATAGCCTCCACAATAGTGTCGTCTTTTGTCCCGTCAGCCTTAGCTATGTGGATGTCTGACATCGTCAGCACTTTGGCACCGGTAAGGTTTGCCTTGGTTCCAGTAAGGTTCCACGATCCATCAGATTCTTGGACGCCGTATGTATATGTAGTGCCCACGAGGGTCTCTACGTTATCTTCTGTTTGATACTTTCCACGTACTTCTTTGCCCGACTGCATAGTTTCAGTGGCAATATAGCCATTTGAATCAAGGGTAACGTCATAGGTAAACGTGTAGGTGCTGCCTTCGTCTCCATCTCTATAGCTGCCGCTCTCGACAAATCCAGTTTGTACCCCAGATCCATTTACAATTTCACTGTAGACATTGCTACCTGAGCGCGTAACTCCGCCCTCGGTCTCAGACCAATCGCCACCAATCCAATTCCAGTCGTTGTCCATGTAGCCTGAATTTGTGCCACTCATGTCACCAGATTCCCACGAACCTTCGTTTGAGTATCCAAGGATTTTACCATCTGAATTGTAATAAGTGATGTCCTTCCAGTCACCGTAGTCCTGCTCTGTGTATTTTATAGCAGTGACACTGCCAAATAATGCTGTCGCGACACCATCGGGAAGGTCAGTAAGTGTTAAGTCTTTGGCACCGGTCAGGTCAGCTTTCTGTGCTGTAACTTTTCCAGCTACGTAAGTTGTCGTAACACCGCCAGAAATTACGTCGGCATCGGCCACATTGTCGCCACCATCATAGGCGCCCGTTTCCTCTGTTCCGCTTTTTGTCCGCTCCCCAGTCGTTGCATTAGTGGTAAAAGTGAAATCGAATGAACGCCCTTCTTGACCGCCCTGTCCATCTCCGTAGTAGTGGGTTCCAAACTCACGCTCTTGGTTGGCATCAAGTGCTTTGCCATCTGCGTCTTTATTACTGTAGAAGGTGTAGCCACCACCAAACTGGTCGTCCCACTCGTGCCCTACGAAGTTCCAGTTGCTATCCATGTAAGTAATGCCGATATTTGTTTGGTCCCCTTCGGTCCACTCGTATTTGTCAGCGTAGCCAAGGATACCCCCATTAGCGTCGAGGAATGTTCGCAGCTCGCCACCCCACTCTTGCTTTTCAACTGCTATTAGAACCTTGGATTGCTCCAAGAAAAAGGCATTCTTAATATTTTGATCGATGGCGTTAAGATCAAGTTCCTGTAGGCCTGAAACATTTGCCTTCGTGGAGGTGAGGTTCCGCGATCCGTCTTCTTTTTCCGCGCCGTATGCGTAAGTGGTACCGACCACCACACCGTCTGTCATTTTTCCGCTTACTTCTTCACCCTCATCCATCTTACCGTCGGCGCCATAAGTCCATGAGTAGCTATATGCTTCGCCGCCGTCGCCTTCACTGTAGAGACCCTCCTCAGCAGTGACATTCCCATCCGCGTCTCTTGTAGTTTTATCCCAGCTAACACGGCCATCCGCGTCGGACGACGTGCTGCCAACATAATTACCGTTCGCATCCTCAAACGTTATGTTCTTGTAGCCACCTTCCGTATCGACATAGCTGTAAGCGGTACCCAAGGTGACGCCATTTGCGTCAAGGTAGGTAGTTTGCCCACCGCCCCCTTCGTAAGTTTCTACCTCGGAATAAGTAGCCCCACTCGCAGCCACTAGAGCTGACGGCACGCCACCCAAGTTCAGGGCCTTTGCTAGATTGTCTGCATTCAGCGCATCTCCAAGCAGGCTCGCATCTAACTCGACTTTATCAATAGCCCAGGAGCCGTCTAGGTTTTGCGCACCGTAGGTTACTTTTTCGCCAACAACTGCATTGTCAGAGCCGAGTTTCCCTTGCGTATCACTTCCTGATTTCAGAGTACCATCAGAGTTGTAGACATACTCAAAAGACCGGGCCTCAGTATCATCACCAACCTTAGAGGTCTCTAATCCAGTTTCCTTAGTCGTCCCATCACCGACGGACACCTTACCAACCGGATCACCCTTTGCCGTGATACTTTTTATAGTTTTAAACGAACCAGCGCTCGTGGCTGTCCCCGCATTTGAACCCACCACTTCCTCAGTTAAGGCCGCTCCCGCGGCATCAGTTCCCACGACGATGAACGAGATTTCTGAATCGTTACCCGCAGAGTGAATTGTAACCATCTGGGCTACAGCGTGTGTCACAACACCGCCAGTTGCCCCAGTAAGGGTTAAAATCCCGCCATCTGCAACGTCGGCAGCTGCTGCGACGCCATCTTTATTTACTGCTTTGAAGCTTTCATAAGTGTTTGTGCCGTCACCTCCACTTGAGCCAATAATGTTTCCATCAGCGTCTAGGTAGTTGGTATTCGTATATGTAGTATCACCAAATTTTTGGGTCGTCGTATCCTCTGAGCCTAAAGGGATACCGTCATCATCAAAATAACTGATTGATTCTATTCCCTCGCCAATAGTGGCCGTCTTAGAATAAACCTTAGCATCGCTGGCCACGTCGTCAAAAACCTTAACCACACCCGCAGTATCGCTTAACTCTGTGAGAGAAGTTTTATCCATCGTCACAGCTTTAATATTTGATGACCCGTCAGCGTTTTCAGCGCCGTATTCAGTCTTTTCACCATTCAGGGTTTGCTCACCCTTTATAACCTTGTCGTCTTCTGAATATTCCATCAAAGATTCGCGCGTACTGGTGACCTCAGTACCGCCGACAGTTTCCTTGAACGTCTCGGTTGTTTTCAACTTATACGTAGGATCACCCACCGAAACTTCAGCCGCGGGATCACCCTGCGCCGTTACACTGGTAATAGTTTTAAACACAGCTGTACTTTTCACTGTCCCAGCGTTCGCACCCGTTACTGTTTCAGACAATGCGTTACCGGCAGCATCGGTACCCACGATTACAAATTTCACTCCTGTATCATCGCCAGCAGAGTTAATTGTTACATTCTTCTCAGTTTCGTTAGTGATAACTCCGCCCACAACTCCGCTGCCATCTAGGGTTAATGCGGCGTCAGCCGCTACCGCTTGGGCCTTGGCTCCAGCCTCTTCGTTCGTTATCTTCTCGCTCACAAGCTTGTTGCCCGTTGCAGAATCCTCTGACACAGACTTCAGCTGCTCGCCCTTACCATTGAAAGTAAGCTCTGTTTTAACAGTACCAACTTCGAGAGTTTTATTGATTTCTAATGCATAATCAAAAGCCATGATATTTTCCTACTCTTTAAGCGATTTCAAAGGTGTAAATTACGTCTGTAGATTCATTGTCTGCCAAGTCTAAAATACTGGTAAATTTAAATGTCTGACCATTGGTATTTAATGTCTCACCAGCGCCGAGCGCGATAGTCAGCGTTTTATCTGAATTTGACCAGCCGGTACTCGCCGGTGTTGCCGTAGCTCCAAACATAGCATCACCTACCACTTCTGCAGTAAGTGCAGCAGTATTTTTTACTGATTCAACAAAAGTAAGTGCAAATGTTTCTCCCTGCGTTGGGTTGCTACTCCCAATGTTCTGCGTTTTATTCCCAAACAGTGCCACATTATCAATGACCAAAGCTGAATTGTCAGATAAGTTCTGGCTACCAGGAATAGCCACTGACGACATTGCGTTACCGGCCACGTCAAGGACGCTATCAAGATTACCACTGGCGTCGGTCAAACTATAACTTGACACCTTCAGATCGCCACTGGAGTCAGCCCCAGCGACTGTGTAGGTCCCGACCAAGGTTGTCCCGTTTTGAAGTGCCGTTAGCTCAACTTTGTTACCGCTACGGCTATCAAGCAATACAGTCATCTGTGATCCACCAAGAACAGCCTCACTCATATTGGCTGTAATGTTAATTGCGTCACCACTGTTGTAGGAACCATCCACTGTAGTTGACGTAAAGCTGCTGACCGTTGGCCTGGCAGTGTCTGCATAGGTCGGGACTATATTTACTGCCGCATCTGTAGTTGAGGCGTTTAGCGCTGCGTCTCTCGTAAATCCGGCAGCTATGTCAATCTGATCGGAAGTATTTGTATCAAGCAAGCCATCAGCACCAAAACCTGCCGTAGCCTCGAGTGACAATTGCTTAGCGGCTGTAAGGTCTATAACCATCGTCGTCGCGTTTGTTATCGTCGCCGATGTAATATCACCAACCGCAAACGTCACACCAGCGTTACTAGCGTTGCCGTCAAGGTCCCAAACAAATTTAGTCCAGTCCAGCTGTGCCTTTACGTCTGAGGCACTTGCTCCCACGGTCGTGAAGTTAGCACCAGTGAGCGTAATTTTTCCGCCTGCCTTATCATATTTCGCCGATGCTATCGTGGATGTAGGAATTGCTGTATCAATTACTATGGCACTGTTATCACTTAAATTTTCACCACTGGGGATGGCCTTTACCGACAGAGTATTCCCATATGTGTCAGTTACAGGACTTGAAACTGTAAAGGCCTGAGTAATAGACAGATCACTACTCGTATCACCCGCACCTACGGTATATGTACCCGACATTTTGTTGCCGTTTGTGGAAGCCTCCAGGGTAGCAGTATCGCCCGATCCACTATTGAGAGCTACGACAATCTTTGACCCAGCAAGGACTGTCTCACTTGTGGTGGCCGTAATATTTATTACGTCACCTGCTTTGTAGCCACCGTTCGCAGTGGTCGATGTGAACTCTAAAACAGTTGGTGCAGTAGTATCGCTGTAAGTAGGAACGATATCAGCTTTCGCATCTGTAGTTGAGGCATTTTCCGCCGCATCTCTGCTGAAGCCTGCTGCTATGTCTATGTTATCTGCAGTGTTAGTGGCTGTAAGGCCGTCCGCAGCAAATCCTACCGTAGACAGCATATCGGCCGCCTTTGCGTCTTTTATGGTGATAGTCATAACCGTCGCACTGGTTATCACGGCTGACGTAATATCACCCGCTGAGAAGGTTATCCCCGCGTTGCTTGAGCTGTTATCGATATCCCAAACGAATTTTGACCAGTCAAGATAGCTCTTCACATCTGTTCCAACTGCATCAATCGTATTGAAACCAGCCCCGGCCAGCGTCATTGTTTTAGCAGTGCTGCTGTATGCGACACCGGAAATTGTGTTAGTGGGACCCGTTGTATCGACGGTGATCGCCTTATTGTTGCTTAGGTTCGACGCAGGCAATGTGGTGTCAGACAATGTGTTTCCGTATAAATCAGAAACGGCCGTTGTAATAACATAGGAAGAGACGTTTAGGTCTGTACTGCTGTTTGACGCCCCAACCGTATACGTTCCAGTTAGAGTTGTCCCATTGGCCGCTGCGGTAAGTAACGCAGTACCACCTGAGTCTAGGGTTACTGTAAGCTGGCTACCGCCCAATACAGCCTCACTCATGGTTGCGGTTATATTAATTTCATCGTCAAGTTTATAGCCGCCGTCCAGTGTTGTGGAAGTGAAATTTGACACCGTTGGCTTTACAGTATCGGCATAGGTTACGGCCAAGTCAGCCGCGGTATCTGTCGTTGATGCGTTTAAAGCTGCGTCCCGAATAAACCCGGTCGCAACATCAATTTGGTCGGCCGCATTCGTGGCTGTCAGCCCGTCTGCCGCAAATCCAACTGTGGCCTCTAATGCTGCCGCCTTGGCGGTAGTTAGAACCGCGGTGAGGGTTGTGGCGCTTGTAACTTTGACGGATGAGAAGTCACTAGCGGCAAACGTTACGCCTGCATTGCTGGCACTGCCATCAAGATCCCAAACTAACTTTGAAAAATCTAGGTGCTGTTTAACTTCGACATTATTCGCAGCCAAATTATTAAACTTTGTACCTGTAAATACAATTTGATTATCCGCACCACTATAGGCAACTGAAGCTATGGTTGTGGCTGGAGCTGACGTGTCAATTATAATGTCTAGCGCATCGTTTAAGTTGGCGCCATTAGGCAGGGTGGTATTCGATAGCAACGGGCCGTAAATGCTTTTAACAGTTTTGCCAGTTGTCACTGCAAAACTGGAAACAGCCAGGTCACCTGACGTCACTCCTGATGGAACCACGTAGGTTCCAACCATGGTTGTGCCAATTGCGGCAGCTGTTAAGACAACTGTCTCATTGCTGCCCGTGCTTAGCACTACTGTTATTGACGATCCGTCGACAACAGCCTTATCTAGATTAGCAGTGATATTAAGCTGTACGCCCTCCTTGTAACTGCCACTTCCATTAGTGGATGTGAAACCTGTCACGGTTGGCGCAGTGGTGTCGCTGTAAGTAGGAACTATGTTGGCAGCCCCGTCAGTAGTGGCCGCATTACCTGCCAAGTCAACTGAGAACCCAGCAGTTACATCAATATTGTCACGTGTATCAGTACTAGTTAAGCCATCATGAGCGAAGCCCACCGTGCTCTCTAGTGCCGCGGCCTTAGCAGCCGTCAATGTCACAGTTAACACTGTACCGCTGGATACTACTGCTGATGTAATATCGCTGGCAGTAAAGGTTACGCCATCGTTGCTAGCATCCGCATCGAGATCCCAGACTAACTTTGACCAATCCATGGAGGCCTTTAGGTCTGTCCCCACTGCGCCAACCAGATCCATATTTGCACCAGTAAATATAAGCTGATTATTGGCTCCGTCATATTTGATTTCCGTAATGGTGTTTGTTGGCACCGTTGTGTCGATCACTAACGCCTGATTGTCGTTGAGGTTTTGGCCCCTGGTCAAGGTGCCCGCTTCAACAGCGCCCGTAGTATTGCCGAGAGCCTTTATCTCCAATACTTCCTTAAAGAAACCTACGGATGTGGCGGTGGCGCCTGCAGAAGCACCAGTAACAGTTTCAATCAACTGCGCGCCAGACGCGTCTGTACCAGTTACCTTAAACGTAATTCCAGAGTCATCACCAACAGATTTGATTACAACTTTTTGTGCAGCGGCGTTAACAACTTTTCCACCAGAAACCAATGTGCCACTCATCAAGAGATTGGCGTTGGCAGAGACCGTCGCAGATTCCGAAATTCCGTTGGGATCCCCAACATTTGAGGGTATTGTGACAACAGCTAGGGCGTTGCCATAAAGGTCTGTAACGGTTTTGCCAGTTGTCACGACAAAGCTCGCCACGGACAAATCACTCGACGTTTTGGAGGACGGTACGGTGTATGTACCCGTTAGACTATTTGCATTCGCAGCAGATGTCAGCTCAACCGTATTACCAGTATCAAGCGTCACAGTGATTGATGAGCCCGCTAATACGACCTCACTCAAATTTGCCGTGATGTTTATGTCGGCGCCTTGCTTGAAACTTCCATCAGAAGTCGATGATGTGAAGCTGGTTACTGTTGGCGCTGTAACGTCAGAATAACCTGCGAGCGCATTAGCGATGCTGTCAGTTGTCGAGACATTACCCGCCGCATCCACAGCAAACCCTGCAGCGACATCGACATTGTCATCCGCCCCAGAGGCACCAAATCCTACAGTGGCCTCTAATGCCGCGGCCTTTTCAGCCGTAAGCGTTATTGTTAATGTTGAGCCATTTGTCACAATTGCCGACGTGATGTCGGCCAGCGCAAAGGTTACGCCACCGCTACCAGCACCATTAATATCCCAGACAAGCTGTTCCCAATTTACCAGAGCCTTAACGTCTGAAGCGGCCGCGCCTATTTCGTCGAATTTAGTACCAGTTAACTTCAACACTTTGGTTTCTGCTACATACTGGATCGCTGTTATTGTTGTGGCTGGCGCCAAAATATCGACCGCAAAAGCATTTGGGTCTGTCTTAGTTGCAGTACCGGCAGAAACGCTGCCAGCGGGGGTGCCGCCCACCGCTTTTATCTCAGTAATGGTTAGAAACTGTGCCGTCTAATTGCCGTCCCAGCATTTTCGCCAGTAATTGTTTCAATCTTAGCCGCCCCAGCGGCATCAGTGCCGGTGACCTTGAAGGTCATACCTGAATCATCTCCAGCAGAAGCAACTGTCACGTTCATGGCAATGGCATTGGTAACGGACGACCCACCGGCAGCTAAAGCTCCGCCAATAACGAGGTTCCCAGGCCCTGCGAGAGTGGCCGCTGCAGATATGCCATCAGCGTCGCCGACAATGGTTGCAGCTACGTTTTCTGTGCCCGGATCCATATTGACTACATCTGCCTTGGTAACAGCCACTGACCAATCTCCCAAGGCGTTGACGACAGCCGTATTCCCCCCAGCCAGAGCACCACTCCAACTTGTCGAATATGCGCCAGACTGTGAGAACGTTAGGGTAACTGTCTCACCAACATTACCACGGCCGGTGATATCAAAACCACCAACCGCATCTGCTTCAGCTAGATTTACTATGTTATCAGATGCGATGGCGTTGATGGTTATACCGGTACCAGCTATGGCTATGGCCAAATCGCCAGATCCTATTGCACCTTTGGCGTCAGTCGCTTTTATCGTAAATGTATCAGTGACGTTATCTGCCGCCGTGAGTGCTAAGGTGTCAGCGTCTGAGTCATTAAGAGTATAGGTGTAAGCACCGGTTGCCGCCGCTAACACTAGCGTACCATAGGTCCCAACCATGGTATAATTCCCACTCGCTAGTAATCCGCCAGTGATATCAAAAGTTACTCCAGCACTTTCGCCAGTATCCGGGTCCGTCCTAGCTATGACACTTGAGACTGTTTTAACTGTCCCACCCTCTGTCAAGGCGCCGTTTGTTGGTGCGGTCACGACTGGTGCATCATTGACACCGGTGATTTCGATGGAAAGCGACTTGGTACTTCTATTAGTTCCATTGTCCACAGAAACAGTGAAGGTCTCATTAACCTTAGCAGCCTCAACAATGCTTAGAGTGTCCGCATCTGATTTATCGAGAGTATAAACATACACACCGGTGGTAGCATTTACTGTAAGACTTCCATAAGTCCCAGTCGCCACATACTCGCCAGCCGTTGAAATAGAACCAGCGATCGAATAATTTAGCGCAAGACTTGCAGGGTCTGAGCCCGACAAAGTCCCCGTCACTGTTGGGGTTGCCGCATTCTGCGCCAATGCGCCAGCAGTCGGCTGTGACAAGTACACGTCATCCGCGCCATTAATAATGAACGAAAGCGTTCCCGAACCAACCTTTGAACCGTCCGAGGATGTGACAGTAAACGTCTCTGTCAGTGTATCACCACTCTGAAGGTCCTGCACGCTGCCATTATTGTTATTCATTGTGTAGGTATAGGCGCCCGTGGCAGAATCTATAACCAATGCCCCACCGTGGGAACCGGTCAGTGACGATGCCCCATATGTCACATCCAACCCTTCTGGGTCTATCGCACTTATTGTACCAGATACCGTGTTATTTGTGGTCGAGTCTTCCGTTACTGTCCCACCGGTGGCTGTGATAGTCGGAGCTTCATCGGCATTCGTAACTGTTATTTCTAGGGTCTCAGCGAAAGTCTTGCCAAGGGGGTCCGTCGTCACCACCTTAATTGAATACAAAGACTTAGTTTCATAGTCGGGCTGAGCCACGAATGATAGCGCGCCAGCCGACGTCAGGGTGAATGACGCAGCATCTAAACCCGTCATCAAGCTGTAAGTATGGCCAGATGAGTGATCTCCATCGAGCGTGCCCAGATTTCCAACACTTAATGAGGTCTCTGATTCCAAATATTTAGAGGTAACGAAAATGTCTGTAGGCGCTTGGTTATCAGCTGCACTCTTTAGAACGCTTGCATCCGAGAAGCCAATGGCAGAACTAGCAACGTTCCCGAGGACGCCCGCCGATACATTAAGAGCAGGATTGCCGACCGCTTTTATGCCAGTGACAGTTTCAAATAAGGTTGCGCTTGTCGCAGTACCCGCATTCGCACCAGTCACAGCCTCAACTATTTCACCAGAAATACCCGCCG
>Ga0257128_1000046_pt1 | contig 12643 bp, 1 predicted proteins | sample LP_J_2011_P26_10_FD_194408 | JGI IMG/M metagenome (GOLD analysis project Ga0257128, IMG submission 194408) | Metatranscriptome of marine microbial communities from Northeast Subartic Pacific Ocean, Canada - LP_J_2011_P26_10m (Metagenome... | ecosystem: Environmental > Aquatic > Marine > Oceanic ... | reverse complement strand
TTTTGATTCAGTTAATTAATTGACTGTTTTTTCTTTGTTATGGATTCACCAACGACAGGTTATCAACCTGAAAATAATGGTGATCTCTTTGGATTAGATAACGGTACTCAAACTGCTCTTATGTCGAAATCAGCTCCTGCTAATACTATGAAAGATGTTCTTGGATTAAATACTAAAAAAGAGATTGATTTGAATCAATTAGATCATAACAATTTTACGAAGACTTTATCAAAAAAGAAACATAGTTCTGTAGCATCCATATTAAAAAAATCATCTAGAGCACCTCCGATTAAAGCTTATCCTGGTCAAATACAAAAGAAAGTGATTGAAGTCAAAGGTGCTGTTTATGCTGCTGATTTAGAACGTGAAGCAGCATTAACATATGTGAAACCTCCACCAACTAAAGATGAATTAATGTTAGAAGAAGAATTTTTAAGAATTGATCAATCAAAATTACCATTAGAAATTTTTGATTCATTAGAATATCAAGCCATGGATAAAGTACCACAAGAATGGTTAGATACAAAATGTTCTGGTTATTCACCATATTTACATCAAGGTAAATGGATATGGCGTGCTTGTACAATATTAAATTATGAAGCTGATACAGAAATGTTTGTTGTTAGATTCTCTAATGATCATGAACCAAAATATGTATCAAGATTAAATTTAAGATTTGATATTGAAGATGAAACACACTTTTTTGCAAGACGCTCATTTGCTGAAAAAGGACGAGATGAAGCTAAAGCTATTATGAGATTAGATCATTATGTTAATATGCAACCTAAAACAGCTATACGTCCAATTAGTGAAGATGCTCTAAGAAAAGTACATGGACGTATTGTTGAAGGTTTAAGTGTTAATGTACCATTTCCTGAACAAGGTACACCATTAGGTTCATTATTAAGAGATTTAACTGGTGAAATGATTTTATTTTATTCACGTACTATGAAAAAGATTGTTATTGAATCAGCATTAGGAGATATTAAACGTGATGAAGCAATTGTAGCACGTTATTCACAATTATTATTACCACCACCATCACCACGTCCACCAGTACCTAAAATTGGTAAAGTTGAATGTCCACCATATGGATTTGTTGATCGTGAATTACGTATTGGTCATATTCATTATTCTGCATTTAAAGAATTAATTGCATTATATACATGGTTATATTCAAAATGGGATACTTCATTTAGTTATTATTCATTTGTTGATGTATCAATGAAAAAATTAGTATTACCATGTTCTTTAGAAGAATTTACAAATGTACAATCTACTCAATTTAACGAATGTTCACAAAAAGTATCACAAGAATTTATGAGAGGTTTTATGGATTCTTTTATGGACCATCTACAAGATTTATATGATTTCTTTCAATCAAATGAAACTGTATATCATTCTGGTACATTAGCACGTGTAATTAAATCATTCGATTTACGTTTAAGTAATATGTTACGTACAATATTAAATGGTTCATTAGAAGAATGGGAAACATTAGTATCAACAAGAGCTGCTTCAGATTCTGAAGTTACTGGTGCTGATACATTTGGTGAGAAAGCTCGTTCTTCAGAAAAAGCTTTCCCTGTTGATACTCGTATACCATTATTTACTGCTACTATGTCTAGTAGTATTGCTGGTATTTCATTATCTCCATCAGTATCAGATTTCCAATCAGAATTTACTACATTTATTGATAATATTGTTAATTTCTTATCTCAACAACTTTCACCTGAAGCAGAATTAATGTCATTATTGACATTACCAGAGAAAGAATTATTAAGAGTAGGTAAAAATGATCCTTTATTTGTTGATTTAGATGCTCATGTAACTGCGGTACGTGAACGTATTACTGTTACATTAGAAAAAGCCTTCGAAAGACCTATGCAATTAGTAAGAATGTATGATGAACATAGTTGGTTATTAAATACTGAACCTGAAAATTGGTTAGAAGATTTTGCATCAACTGTACCACCACCAGAATTACCAGATTATCAAAATGAAATTGCGAAACTTGATGATGCTGCCACTGCTATTGGTAAATTATCATTTGATGAAGAAGATTTTGGTATTGTTAGAATGCAATGTCGTGAAATAAGAGAAGCGTTAAATGCACGTGCTTTAGAGTTACGTAATGGTCTCTTAGGTATGTTAGTAACACGTGCACGTGAAGATAATATTGCTACTGTTGAAGGTTATAATGAAATCTTAACACGTCAAGGACAAAAACCTGCTAATGAATATGAATTAGCTGATCTCCGTGATTTCATAGAAACAGCAAAAACTACTGTAATAGATCTTGAAAAGAATGTTAAAGCTTCACGCGAAATGCTTGCTGTTTTAGATCAATATAACGTACCACTTGGTCCGGAAGATATGGGCTTATCATGGAGCACTTTAGAATATCCATCACGTATTGAAGCTTCTGCACAACAAGTAGAAGTAGCATTGGAAGTAGATAAAGTTCGTATGATGGATAAATTAGCATTAGAAAAGGAGAAATTTGAAGCTTTGATTGAACAACATGGTGCTGATGTCGCTAATGCACAAAATCTTACAGATTATTCACAAGCTGAACAATATACTGAAAAATTGAATGGATTAATGGATTCAATTAATGAAGCTAAAGAACGTGGATCTGATTTCAATATGAGAGAAGAAGTATTTGCTTTTGCTCCTACTGATTATTCTATATTAGATAAATATACTGATCAACTTACACCTTTCTTTAGATTATGGAATATGGCAACAGATTTCCATAATAGTAAGAAGGATTGGTTGCATGGTGAATTTAAAGAATTAGATGGAATTAAAATTGATGAAGATATGACAGAATGGTGGAAGAGTTCATTCAAACTTGCAAAATCTTTAGAAGATGAATCACCAGGAGCAGCAGAATGTGCCCAAGAATTACGTAAAGAAACTACTGAATTCCGTAAACATTTACCTGTCATTCAAGCACTTGCATCGAAAGCATTAAAGCGAAGGCATTGGGAGAGATTATCAGAATTACTCAATCAAGAAGATATTAATCCTGAAGAAGATCTCACTTTAGAAATGTTATTAGATATGGATGCTGCTGCTAATATTGAAGGTATTCAAGGTATCACTATTGCTGCTGAAAAAGAATATAATCTTGAACGTGGTTTGAATAATATGATCACTGAATGGAAGACTATAGAATTTGAAGTGAAAGAATATAAAAATACACAAACATATGTTGTTGGTGGTATTGATGATATTATTACTCTTCTTGATGATCATATTGTCAAAACTCAAACTATGCGTGGTTCACCTTATATCAAACCAATTGAAAAAGAATGTAAAGAATGGGAATTTAAACTTAAGTATGCTCAATCGTTATTAGACGAATGGATTGGATGTCAGAGAGCTTGGATGTATCTTGAACCTATTTTCGGTTCTGAAGATATTATGCGTCAATTACCTAATGAAGCTCGTCGATTTCAAAATGTTGATCAATTATGGAGGAAAACATTAGGTGAGACATATGCTGATCCTAACTATCTAACACAAGCTGATCCCGAAAAAAGATTAGAAGAAAAGTTCAAAGTTGCTAATGTCAAATTAGATGAAATTACTAAAGGTTTGAATGATTATTTGGAAATCAAACGTCTTTATTTCCCACGTTTCTTCTTTTTATCTAATGATGAATTATTGGAAATCTTATCACAAACTAAAGATCCTATGGCAGTACAACCTCATCTTGGTAAATGTTTCGAAGGTATTAATAAAGTACGTTTTGAATCTGATAAAAAAATCTCAGCTATTATTTCTGCTGAAGGTGAGACTGTTGATATGGAAGGTGATCGTGTTGTAGATCCTGAAACTCCAGCTAATAAAGGTAATGTAGAGAAATGGTTATTAGTATTAGAATCTAATCAATGGTTCACTATTAGAAATCAAACTGAATTATCATTAGCTGAATATGTGAAAATTCCACGTAAAGATTGGATCCTTAATTGGCCTGCTCAAGTTATTCTTGGTGTATCATGTGTATTTTGGACACAAGAAGTGAGTAAAGCTCTTGATGCAGGTGGTGGTCAAGTATTACAATCTACTTTAGATTTACTTAATACACAATTATCAGATATGGTTGATCTTGTCAGAGGTAATCTTAAGAAACTTCAACGTAAGACTATGGGTGCTTTGACTACTATTGATGTTCACAACAGAGATGTTGTAGCAAAAATGGTTCGTCTTGGTACCTTTGAACAACATGATTTTGAATGGATGTCTCAATTGAGATATTACTGGTCTGAAGCCTGGAAAGATGGACAAGCTGTCAAAGAAGGTGAGAAAACTATGGTTGCCCGTATTGTGAATGCTCGTTGTTTATATGGTTATGAATATCTAGGTAACAGTATGCGTCTGGTTATTACTGCTCTTACTGATCGTTGTTATCGTACTATGATTGGTGCTATTGATTTACTTTATGGTGGTGCTCCTGAAGGTCCTGCTGGTACTGGTAAGACTGAAACTGTTAAAGATTTATCAAAAGCTATGGCTATTCATTGTGTGGTCTTCAATTGTTCTGATGGTTTAGATTATCTTGCTATGGCTAAGTTCTTTAAAGGTCTTGCTGGTTGTGGTTCATGGTGTTGTTTTGATGAATTTAATCGTATCAATGTAGAAGTTTTATCTGTGATCGCTCAACAGATTCTAATGATCAATCAAGCTAAACGTGAAAAGAAAGAAATGTTCCATTTCGAAGGTACTTACATGAAACTTAATAGTAATTGCAATGTATTTATTACAATGAATCCAGGTTATGCCGGTCGTGCTGAATTACCTGATAACTTAAAAGCTCTCTTCAGACCTTGTGCTATGATGGTTCCTGATTACGCCATGATTGGTGAGATTCGTTTATATTCTTTTGGTTTCGGTGAAGCTCGTACAAATTCTCAGAAACTTGTAAAAGTACTTCAATTATCTTCAGAACAATTGTCATCACAAAAGCATTATGATTATGGTATGCGTGCTGTGAACTCTATTCTTGTTGCTGCTGGTAATTTAAGACAGCAATTAGGTAATGATCCTGAATGGACAGAATCTCGTATTGTGTTAAGATCTATCAATGATGTCAATCTTGCTAAGTTTTTAGTAGAAGATATTCCTTTATTCAAAGGTATTACATCAGATCTTTTCCCTGGTGTAGTTCTACCTGAAGCTGATTATCAACAATTACCTGATTGTATTAGAAGATGTGCTGATAAAGGTATTGAAGTTTCACCTGGTAATTCTCTACGTGTAGAAGTGAATGACGCTTATTTACTTAAAGTAGTTCAATTGTATGAAATGGTTTTAGTGCGTCATGGTGTTATGATTGTGGGTCAAACTTGTTCTGGTAAGACTGCCACTATCCATAATCTTGCTAAAGCTATGACACTTGCTTCTGCTGAAGGTTCTGAATTATTCAATCAAAAAGTACAAATTCATACTATTAATCCTAAATCTGTAACTAGTGGTCAATTATATGGTTTATTTGATGAAAATACACACGAGTTTGTTGATGGTATTCTTGCTATTACATTCCGTGCATGTTCTAAGAACACTACTACTGATCGTCAATGGATGATGTTTGATGGTCCAGTAGATGCTGTATGGATTGAAAATATGAATACCGTACTTGATGATAATAAGAAATTATGTTTAACTTCTGGTGAGATTATTAAGATGAGTGATCATATGACTATGATGTTTGAAGCTGAAGATCTAGAACAAGCTTCTCCTGCTACAGTATCACGTGTAGGTATGATTTTCTGCGAAACACGTAATATTGGTTGGAGAGCACCTCGTAACATCTGGTTAGAATCTTTATCTGAAGAAATGCAAGCTTATAAAGAATATATCACTGAACTCTTTGAATGGCTATTCCCTCCAATGACTTATTTTATGATCAAGAATTGTAAACAACCATCACCTATTCAAGCACAAGAAGTAATCTTCTCAATGACACGTCTGTTGACATGTATGTTTGCATTTGAAAATGGTAAAGCAGGTGATATGAATAAAGTCATTGAAGGTTGTTTCTTATTTGCTATGACATGGTCACTTGGTGCTACCGTTGATGGGGCTGGTCGTAATAACTTCGATCGTTATCTCAGATTATTCTTAATTGGTGAAGTTGATGAGACTGAAGAGTTCAAAGATTTCAAGATTAAAACTCCAGATTATATGGGTGATCATACACGCAAAGCAATAGTTGTTCCACCCGGTGATTCTGTGATCTATGATATGATCTATGATTCTAAAACTGGTAAATGGCTAAGTTGGTTAGATAATCAACCTATCTTTAAGATTGAACGTGATGCACAATTCAATTCTATTATGGTTCCTACCATTGATACTATTCGTCATGAATGGTTATTAGATACTTTATTGAATCATGGATATAATGTCATGTGTACTGGTGATACTGGTACTGGTAAATCTGTTTCTGTTGCATCTAAATTGAAAATACTTCCACATGATGAATTTAATTCCATGGCATTAACATTTAGTGCTCAAACCTCTGCAAATCAAACACAGGATTTAATTGATTCCAAACTTGATAAGAGACGTAAAGGTGTCTATGGTCCTCCACTTGGTATTAAATGTGTTGTATTTGTAGACGATCTTAATATGCCTGCTAAAGAAGTGTATGGTGCTCAACCACCTATCGAAATTCTTCGTCAATGGATGGATCATCAAGGTTGGTATGATCGTAAAGAAATGGAATTTAAACGTATTGTTGATGTTATGTTCTGTGCTGCTATGGGTCCACCAGGTGGTGGTCGTACCAAGATCACACAGAGATATATTAGACACTTCAATGTTATCAATTTCATCAACTTTTCCGATGAATCATTAGCAAGAGTATTTGGAACTATTCTTGATTGGAGATTAGCTCAAGGCTTTGCAGGTCCAGTTAAACAGTTATCTGGAACTACAGTTCAAGCTACAATCAATATCTATAACACTATTGCTGCTGAATTATTACCAACACCAATCAAATCTCATTATACTTTCAATCTTCGTGATTTGTCGAAAGTCTTTCAAGGTGTTTTACAAGGTTCACCAGATCTTATCAAAGATAAGGAATCCTTTATTAGATTATGGACTCATGAATGTATGCGTGTTTTCTATGATCGTCTGATTGATGATCAGGATCGTACTTGGTTCTCTGAACATTGTGCTGACGTCATTAAAGAAACTTTCGGTATTGATTATACTAAGATTAGAGGGCCTAATGAAGTTATCATGTATTCGAATTTTGGAGATCCAAAGGCTGTTACTAAATTATATGCCGAGTTAATAGATAGAGAAAATTTGAAGAAAGTGATGGATGATTATTTAGAAGATTTTAATCAAATGACATCCAAACCAATGAGTCTTGTACTCTTCAATTCTGCTATTGAACATATTGCACGTATCTCTCGTGTTATTAATCAACCATATGGTAATTGTTTGTTAGTTGGTGTTGGTGGTTCCGGTCGTAAATCTCTTACTACACTTGCTGTATCAATTGCTGATTTTGAATTATTTACTATTGAGATTACTAAATCTTACAGTATGTTTGATTGGAGAGAAGATATTAAAGCTATGATGAATAAAGCTGCAGTACTCAATAAACAAACAGTATTTATGATGGATGACACACAAATTGTGAATGAATCTTTCCTTGAAGATATTAATGGTATCCTCAATACTGGTGAAGTAGCTAATCTGTTCAATGCTGAGGATATGGGTATCATGATGGAAGCTTTATCTAAAGACTGTCAAGCTGCAGGAATCAATCCTGGTTCACCAAATGAAGTTTATAACTTCTATGTATCACGTGTCAGAACAAATCTTCATGTTGCTCTATGTTTATCACCTATTGGTGAAGCATTCAGACGTCGTTTAAGAATGTTCCCATCATTAGTGAATTGTTGTACTATTGATTGGTTCTCTGAATGGCCAGAAGAAGCACTTCGGTCGGTTGCTAATTTCTTCATGAAGAATGTTGATTTAGGTGATGATATTAAAGTTGGTGTTGTTGATGTATGTGTTGATATGCAAGTACGTGCTACTGCTCTGTCCAAGAGATTCTTATCTGAGATGGGACGTAACTATTATATCACTCCTACTTCATACCTTTCTTTGATTAATATGTTCAAAGATTTATTATCTGTTCAACGTCATGATGTATTCGAACAAAAAGATCGTTATGATAATGGTTTAGCTAAATTAAAAGAGACAGCTGAACAAGTTAATGATATGCAAGTTTATTTGGAAGAATTACAACCTAAATTAAAAGAAGCTACAATTGCTACAGATGCTTTGATTATTAAAGTCACTGCTGATCGTAAAGAAGCTGATGCACAAGCTACTATTGTCAATGCTGAAGCTGAGGTTTGTGGTAAACAAGCTGCTGATGCTAATGCTATTGCTGCTGAATGTGAAGCTGATCTTGCTGAAGCAATTCCAGCATTACAAGCTGCAGAGAAAGCTTTGAAATCTCTCTCTAAAGCTGATATCACTGAAATGAAAGCAATGAAGAAACCTTCAATGGCTATTAAGATGGTGATGGCTGCCTGTTGTCATATGTTCCAAATCAAACCAGATAAAAAGGTCAAAGAAGGTGATATGAAAATTGATCCATATTGGCCTCCAGCAACAAAAGAACTTCTTGGTGATTCTAATTTCTTGAAACGTTTACAAACTTATGATCGAGATAATATGGCAGAATCTGTAGTTACTGCTGCTAAGACATTTACTGAAGATCCTGAATTTGCACCTGAAGTAGTGGAAAAGAGAGGTTCTCAAGCTGCTGCTGGTATTGCTCGTTGGGTACATGCGATGGTCAAGTATGATCGTGTTGCACGTGTTGTAGCTCCAAAAAAAGCTGCATTGAAACAAGCTAAAGGCGAGTTAAAGACTGCTCAAGATGCATTAGCTATCAAACAAGCTGCATTGAAAGAAGTAATGGATAAAGTTGCTGCTTTAGAAGCTCAATTACATGAAGCTGAAGAAAAGAAAGAAACTTTAAAGAATCAAGTTATTGATTGTGAAGCTAAACTTGTAAGAGCAGATGCTTTAATCAAAGGTCTTGGTGGTGAGAAAACACGTTGGACTGAAATGTCAGAAAAATTAGCAGAAGTATATGAAAATGTCACTGGTGATATTGTATTAGCTGCTGGTGTTATTGCTTATATGGGTGCTTTCACTATTCAATATCGTGATGATGCTATTACTCAATGGTCTGCTGCTTTAAGAGAAAAAGGAATTACTTGTGCATCTGATTTCAGTCTTCGTGAGACTTTAGGTTCTCCAGTTGAAATTCGTTCATGGATTATTAATCGTTTACCAAATGATTCATTCTCTGTAGAAAATGCTATTATGTTGTTTAGATCTAATCGATGGCCATTGATGATTGATCCTCAAGGTCAAGCAAACAAATGGGTTAAGAAGATGGAAGAAAATAATGGTCTTAAAGTAGTTAAACAAAATCAAGGTAATTTTGTTCGTACTATTGAGAATGCTATTCAATTTGGTGCACCAGTATTACTTGAGAATGTACCAGAACAATTAGATCCTATTCTTGAATCTATTCTTTTGAAACAAATTGTTGTTGCTGGTGGTGTTGCTACTATTCGTTTAGGTGATGCTACTGTTGAATATGATTATAATTTCAAACTTTACATTACTACTAAATTACGTAATCCTCATTATCCTCCTGAATTATGTGTTAAAGTTAATTTACTTAACTTTATGGCAACTCAAGATGGTTTACAAGATCAAATGCTTGGTCGTGTGGTAGCAATGGAACAGAAAGAATTAGAAGCACAACGTCAACAATTGGTAATTGAAGATGCTGAAAATCAAAGACAATTGAAAGAGATTGAAGATAAGATTCTATATTTGTTAAAGAATGCTGAAGGTAATATTCTAGATGATGAAGTATTGATTAATACTCTTGCTGATTCGAAGAAGACTTCAAATATTATTCAAGAAAAAGTGAAAGTTGCTATGAAAACTCAAGATAAGATTGCTAAAGTCAGACAAGGTTATGTTCCTGTTGCTTTCCAAGCCGCTTCGTTATTCTTTTGTATTGCTGATCTTGCTGGTGTTGATCCTATGTATCAATATTCCCTTGATTGGTATATCGGGTTATATGAGGCGGCTATTGATGCTGCTGAAAAGAGTAAAAATCTTGATGAACGTTTAACTAACTTGAACAATACTTTCACATATATGCTGTATGTAAATGTGTGTCGTTCATTGTTTGAAAAAGATAAATTATTGTTTTCATTCTTATTATCAACTAAGATTATGCTTGGACAAGAAACATTATCACCTGCAGAATTAAGATTCTTTTTACAAGGTTCTACATCTATGGATCTTTCCGAACCAAATCCATTCGAGTGGTTACCTGATAAATCATGGAATGATATTCTTGCTATGTGTGAGATTGAATGTTTCATTAAACATGAATTCAAAGAGAATTTCAAGAAAGTTGGTGCTGCATGGGAAGGTGTGTATAACAGCTTAAAACCAGCTGAAGATACTAATAAGATTGTAGGTGATTCATATAATTCATTCCAGAAATTATGTATCTTAAGATGTTTACGTCCAGATGTAGTTGTACCAGCAGTACAGAAATTTATTGCAGAAGATATGGGATCACGTTTCATTGAACCCCCTCCATTTGATCTTAAAACTTGTTATGCTGATGCTCGTTGTTATACTCCATTAATCTTTGTACTTACTCCTGGTGCTGATCCTATGACTGAATTGTTTAAGTTGGCTGAAGAATATGAATTTAGTAATAAGCTTCAAGTGATCAGTCTTGGTCAAGGTCAAGGACCAATTGCTGAAGCTGCTGTTACTAATGCTGTAGAGAAAGGTACTTGGGTATGTTTACAAAACTGTCATCTTTGTGTATCTTGGATGCCTACATTAGAGAAAACATGTGAAGAATTTACTCCTGATAACGTTCATCCTAATTTTAGATTATGGTTAACTTCAGAACCTTCACCAGCTTTCCCTGCTTTTGTACTTCAGAATGGTGTTAAGATGACTAATGAGCCTCCAAAAGGTATGCGTGCGAATCTACTAGGTTCATTATATCAAGTAGATAAAGAATGGTTCGAAACTTGTCAACGTAAAGTTGAATTCAAAAAAATGTTATTTGGTTTATGTTTCTTCCATGCTGCTGTGCGTGAACGTAAGAAATTCGGTCCACTTGGTTGGAATATTCAATATGTATTCTCTCCTCCAGATTTAAGAATTTCAATGGATCAATTGAGAATCTTTTTAGATGATTTGAGACCTAATGATAAAATCCCATTTGCTGCTTTAGCTTATCTTGTAGGTGAATGTAATTATGGTGGTCGTGTAACTGATGATAAAGATAGACGTTGTATCTTGAACGTGTTGGATGATTATTATACAGCTCCAATCTGTGATGATGGTTATAAATTCTCACCATCTGGTACTTACTATGCTCCATCAAATGGTACTGTTGATAACTTTGTAGAATATGTAAGAACATTACCATATAACGAAGGGCCTGAAGTCTTTGGTTTACATGACAATGCAAATATTTCATGTGCTATTGCTGAAACCAATGGGTTATTAGATACTGCATTATCATTACAACCTAAATCTTCTGGTGGTGGTGGTAAATCATGGGCTGAAACACTTGCTGAATTAGCTCACTCCACTGCTGACCGTATTCCACCTATCTTTGATATTGAAAAAGCATTAATTTTATTCCCTGTCATGTATAATGAATCAATGAATACTGTACTTACACAAGAAATGATACGTTTCAATAAATTAATTGCACGTGTTAAAACTTCACTAAATGAAGTACAACGTGCTATTAAAGGTTTAGTTGTGATGTCTGCTGAACTTGAAGCAATGGGTAATTCTATGGTTGTAGGTAAAGTACCATCAATGTGGGCTGCTGTTGCTTATCCTTCATTGAAACCATTAGGTTCCTGGGTATCAGATCTACTACAACGCATTGATTTCTTACAATCATGGATGGATGATGGTTCACCGGCAGTGTATTGGATCTCAGGGTTCTTCTTTACTCAAGCTTTTATTACTGGTACATTACAAAATTTTGCACGTAAATATCAAAGACCAATTGATACTGTTGATTATGATTTTGCAGTTTTGTATCCAGATGAAATGAAGAAAGCTGATGAAGCCAAACCTGAAGATGGTGCTGTTGTTAATGGGCTGTTCTTAGAGGGTGCTCGTTGGGATGTTACTGATCATGTAATTGCTGAATCTCATCCAAGAGAATTATATATTACAATGCCTTATATTCATTTATTACCTAAAACAAAACCAGAAATTGAAGAAGTTGAAGGTATTCCAGAACAATATACTGGTTCAAGAAGTGGTACCGCACATGTATATATGTGTCCTGTATATAAAACTTCATTCCGTCAAGGTACTCTAAGTACTACTGGTCATTCTACTAACTTTGTAATGATGATTAGAATTCCAATGGCTGCTGAACATAAACAAAAACATTGGATTAAACGTGGTGTTGCTATGTTAACACAACTAGATGATTAGATAAAATTAAAAATATAGTTAATTAGAAAAATAGATAAAAAAATGAAATGAATTTTTACATTAT
>Ga0257128_1000041_pt1 | contig 13272 bp, 24 predicted proteins | sample LP_J_2011_P26_10_FD_194408 | JGI IMG/M metagenome (GOLD analysis project Ga0257128, IMG submission 194408) | Metatranscriptome of marine microbial communities from Northeast Subartic Pacific Ocean, Canada - LP_J_2011_P26_10m (Metagenome... | ecosystem: Environmental > Aquatic > Marine > Oceanic ... | reverse complement strand
TAGAAAATGGCTAGATCACTTAAAAAACCACCGTTTGTTCACTATAAGTTGCAAAAGCGTGCTGTTGATGCTCAAGAATCCGGGAAGAAAAACGTAATCAAAACTTGGTCAAGATCATCTATGATTACTCCTGACTTCCTTGGTTTAACGATCGGTGTGCACAACGGAAATAAATTTATACCTGTATATGTTACTGAGAACATGGTAGGTCACAAGCTCGGAGAATTTTCTCCAACAAGAACGTATAGGGGTCACGGATCCGATAAGAAGAAAAAATAATTAATGCATTTTAAAGATGGGTGCTAGAAAAAGAAATACTGCAGAGGCAGCGAAAGAGGCAAAAAAATCGCAATATTTTGCGAAATTAAATAATTGTCCAACATCTCCTCGTAAGATGAGACTTGTTGTTGATTTAGTCAGAGGCATGGAAGTATACCAAGCTTTAGGAGTACTTCAATTTTCAAATAAAGAAGCTGCAGGTAAGGTGGAAAAACTCTTGAAGTCTGCTATTCATAATTTTGAATCTAAAACGGGTGATTCTCCAGAAAGTGGTGATCTATTCGTTTCGAATATAACTGTTGATTCTGCAAGAATGCTTAAAAGAATTCAACCCGCTCCCCAAGGTAGAGCGCACAGAGTTAGAAAGCGTTCAAATCATGTTACACTGTTTGTACAAAAAAATAATTAAGAAAGAGGCTAAGTAATGGGACAAAAGACTAACCCTATAGGTAATAGATTAGGAATCATTCGAGGATGGGATTCTAACTGGTATGGTGGGAGAAACTATGCAGATAAAATATTTGAAGATTCTAAAATAAGAAACTATATAAGAGCTCGTCTTGCTAAGGCTTCTGTCTCCAAAATAGTTATTGAGAGAACTTTAAAATTAATTTCAATTACTATTCATACTGCAAGACCGGGTATTATCATTGGTAAAGGAGGCCAAGAGGTGGATAAATTGAAAGAGGAAATTAAAAAGCTTACTGGTAAGGACGTTCAAATAAATATTTTTGAGATCAAGAGGCCTGAATTAGATGCGAAACTTGTTGCGGATAGTATATGTCGACAAATTGAAGGCAGAATCTCGTTTCGAAGAGCAATGAAGATGGCTGTAGCTTCCACTATGAGAATGGGTGCTGAAGGAATTAAAATTCAAGTTGCTGGTAGACTTAACGGGGCTGAAATGGCACGTACTGAAAGTAAAAAAGACGGAAGAATTCCATTACATACTTTTCGTGCTGATGTTGATTACTGTTGGTCTGAGGCTCATACTACCTACGGTAGATTAGGTGTGAAGGTATGGATTTGTAAAGGCGAAGTTTATGGTAAGGTAGACTTATCACCAGCGACTGCCTCGCAGAAGCAAGGAGGTAAAGGTGGCAAATTTAAAGGAAAGAAGAGACGCTAATTACTAACAGAAAAAAAATAATAGATGTTATCTCCAAAAAGAGTAAAATATAGAAAGGTTCAAAAAGGAAAGGGAAATGAGAAAGGTATTTCTCACAGAGGCTCTCAGATTGCATTTGGTTCTTTTGGTATCAAAACCTTAGATCAAGGTTGGATTACAAGTAGACAGATTGAGGCGGCAAGGGTTGCTGTTACTAGATATATGAAGAGAGAAGGTCAGATATGGATTAGGATCTTCCCTGATAAGCCAATTACTAAAAAACCAGCTGAGGTTCGTATGGGTAAAGGTAAGGGTTCTCCTGAATACTGGGTTGCTCCTGTTAAACCTGGAAAAGTTTTATTTGAAGCTGATGGTGTTAATTTAGATATTGCCCAGGAAGCGCTTAGATTAGCAGCGCAGAAGCTCCCTGTAAAGACTAAATTTATTGTAAGAAGAGATTATATAGAAGCTTAAAAATTATAAATGATGAAAGCTGCAGAAATTAGAGAATTATCGGTTGAAGATTTAAAAACTAGAATTGTTAAAGAATCAAAAGCATTGGGAACTTTACAATTAAATCATGCTGTTTCACCTATTGAAAACGCTTTAATAATTAAGTCAACAAGAAGATTAGTCGCAAGATTAAAAACTATTCTCAACGAAAAGGAGCAAGCATAAGTTCCCAAAAATTTAAATTATGTCGACAAGAAATTTAAGAAAGGAAAGAGTTGGTATTGTTACAAGTACTTCTATGAATAAATCAATAGTTGTTTCTATTGAAAGAAGGCAGAAACACGATAAATACGGTAAATTTGTGAAACAGACAAATAAATTCGTAGCCCACGATGAAAAAGGAGATTGTAATGTGGGAGATACTGTAAAAATAATGGAAACTAGGCCTTTGAGTAAAACCAAGAATTGGCGTTTGGTGGAAATCGTAGAAAAGGCAAAATAATTTTTGATTAAGAAGTTTAATATTGAATCATGATACAACAAGAATCTAGGTGTAAGGTAACGGACAACAGTGGTGCTAAAGAGGCACTTTGTATTAGAGTCCTTGGCGGAACTAAAAAGAGATATGCTTCAATCGGTGATAAAATAGTTGTTTCTGTAAAGAAAGCTATTCCGGCAGGTAATATAAAAAAAGGAGTCGTTACTAAAGCTGTAGTCGTTCGTACTGCGAAAGAGGTAAGAAGAGCGGATGGTTCCTACATAAGGTTCGATGATAACGCTATAGTTTTATTAAACGCTGCAGGGGAAATGAGAGGTACTAGAATATTTGGTCCCGTAGCAAGAGAATTACGTGAAAAGGATTTCATGAAAATTGTTTCATTAGCACCTGAGGTACTATAAAAAATTTAACAATGGCTAAGTTAAAGTTAAAAAAAGGAGACACAGTTAAGATTATTACTGGAAACGATAAAGGTTCTACTGGAGAAGTTTTAAAGGTTTTAATTGATCACAACAAGGTTATTGTTGCTGGGGTTAACAAAAAGAAAAAGCACACTAAACCTTCTTCTCAAAATCCACAAGGTGGTATAGTTGAGAATGAGGCTCCAATCCAAATTTCTAATGTCATGCTTCTTGATGGAGACGTGGCTTCTAGAGTTGGAAGAAAAAGTGTTGATGGGCAAATTAAACGATACGCAAAAAAAACTGATAATATTTTAAACTAATGGAACAGTACGTACCAAATTTTAAAAAACAATACGACGATAAAGTAGCGCCTGCTCTCAAAGAACAGTTTGGTTACAAGAATGTCATGCAGGTTCCTAAATTGGAGAAGATAGTAATCAATCAAGGTATTGGAGCTGGTGTTGCAGATAAAAGATTAGTCGAAAATGCTGTCAAGCAATTATCTACTATTGCTGGTCAAAAAGCTGTTACTTGTTTTTCCAAAAAAGATGTATCAACTTTCAAATTAAGAAAGAATATGCCTATAGGTGCTAAGGTTATACTTAGAGGAGAGGGTATGTATGAATTTTTCGAACGTTTGGTTGCTGTAGCGCTTCCTAGGGTAAGAGATTTTAGGGGAGTTAATTTTAAATTTGATTCAAGAGGAAACTTTACTTTAGGAATTAAGGAGCATATTATATTCCCTGAGATAGATATTGACAAGGTCGATAAAATGTTAGGTATGGATATAACTTTTGTTACGTCTGCAATAACGGATGAGGAAGGATATGCTTTACTAAAAGAATTTGGAGTTCCATTTAAAAATATTAAAAACTAATTGAACCATGGCAAAGGAATCAATGAAAGCCAGAGAAGTAAAAAGAGCTAAACTGGTAGCAAAATTTGCAGAGAAAAGAAAGGCTTTAAAAGAGGCTGGAGATTACGAAGGTTTACAAAAGCTTCCGAGAAATTCTATGCCAATTAGAATGCATAATAGATGTAACATTACTGGTCGTCCAAAAGGATACATGAGACAATTTGGATTATCAAGAATCCAATTTAGAGAAATGGCTAACAACGGTTTAATCCCAGGTGTTAAAAAAGCAAGTTGGTAAAATTAATTGTTTATTAGAAAAAGATTAAATTATGAATACGGATCCTATAGCAGATTTTTTGACAAGACTTAGAAACGCTATTGCTGCTAAGCATAGAGTTGTTGATATACCTGCATCAAATTTAAAGAAAGAGATAACGAAAATCTTGTTCGATAAAGGATATATCCTCAACTTCAAGTTTGAAGATGAGAATGGACCTCAAGGTATTATCAAAATTGCTTTGAAATACGATTTGAAAACTAAAAATTCTGCAATAAAGGTTTTGAGAAGGGTTTCCACGCCTGGTTCTAGAACCTATACTGGTGCCAAAGAACTCCCAAGGGTATTGAATGGTTTAGGAATTGCTATTCTGTCTACTTCTAAAGGTGTTATTACTGATAAGGAAGCAAGAAATGAAAACGTTGGTGGAGAAGTATTGTGTCACGTATACTAAAGATTTAGAAGAATGTCAAGAATAGGAAAAGCTTTGGTTACTTTACCAAATGGTGTTGAAGTTAAGTTCAATAACGGTGAAGTTACTGTAAAAGGAAAATTAGGAGAGTTAAAGCAAGACATCGGACAAGGCATAACTGTTGAAGTTGTGGGAAATGAAGTTTTTGTTAAACGCGCAAATGATTCCATTGATTTGAAGTCTAAGCATGGATTATATAGATCATTAATTAACAATATGGTTATTGGTGTTTCAGAAGGATATTCCACAAAACAAGAACTTATTGGTGTTGGTTTTCGTGCTAAGGTAGTTGGTCAACAATTGGAGATGAATTTAGGTTTCTCGCACAATGTTGTATTTGCGTTGCCGATAGAAGTTAAAGTTGTTGCTGAACAATCAAAAGGTCAGCCTCCGGTTGTAACTTTCACATCTGCTGACAAACAGCTGGTGGGTCAAGTTGCAGCTAAATTGAGATCGCTCAGAAAGCCTGAACCATACAAAGGAAAAGGAATTAAATACGTTGGTGAACAAATTAGAAGAAAGGCTGGTAAGTCTGCTTAAGAAGATATTTAGTTATGGCAACTAGTAAAGAAGTAAGAAGAACTCGTATTAAGGCGAGTATTAGGAAAAACGTTGAGGGTACAGCGAGTAGACCGAGAATGTCTGTTTTTCGAAGTAATAAAGAGATATATGTGCAGTTCATTGATGATTCATCAGGAAAAACACTTGTCTCAACTTCTTCGAATGACAAAAGTTTTGAAGAAAAGGGTTCAAAAGTCGAATTGGCATTAGCTGTTGGCAAAAAAGCTGCGGAAGTAGCGCTAGCACTTGGTATAGCTCAAGTAGTTTTTGATAGAAATGGATACTTATACCACGGAAGAGTTAAGGCTTTAGCTGAAGGTGCTAGAGAAGGTGGATTAAAATTCTAATAAGAGATGGCGAATAATAATGAAAATAAAATTAGATCAAGCGAATCTGAATTGAAAGATCGTTTAGTATCTATCAACAGAGTTACTAAGGTAACCAAAGGTGGCCGACACTTTTCATTTGCTGCAATAGTAGTTGTAGGTAATGAAGATGGTCTTGTTGGGCATGGATTGGGAAAGGCTAATGAAGTAACTGAAGCGATTGCTAAAGCTATCGATGAAGGCAAAAAGAATCTAATACAAGTGCCTATTTTTAAGGGAACTATTCCTCATGAGCAAGAAAGTACTTATTCTGGTGCAAGAGTCTTTATGAAGCCTGCTTCATCTGGGACGGGTGTAATTGCTGGTGGTGCGATGAGGGCAGTACTAGAATCAGCGGGGGTTAAAAATGTATTAGCAAAGTCGAAGGGCTCTTCTAATCCGCACAACGTTGTGAAAGCAACTATCATTGCACTTAGTGAATTAAGATCCCCTTTAGCTATTGCTGAAAATAGAGGTGTTAATTTGAAAAAAGTATTTAACGGTTAATTATACTAGCATGGCGAAGATTAAAATTACTCAAGTTAAAAGTGCAATTAATTATCCAAAAAGACAAAAGGATACTTTAAAGGCCTTAGGTATTTCAAAGTTAAACCAGACTGTAGAAAAGGAGGATATTCCTCAAATTCTTGGTATGGTTAGGGCAGTCGAACATTTAGTAAAGGTTGAAAAATAATAAAGATATATTACAATGCAACTTAATAAATTAAAACCAGCAAGCGGAGCTACAAAGTCTGTAAAAAGAATCGGTAGAGGTCAAGGTTCAGGAAGAGGTGGTACCTCTACAAGAGGACATAACGGTGCTAAATCGCGTTCTGGGTATTCTAGAAAGGTAGGTTTCGAAGGAGGCCAGCAACCGATTCAAAGACGTTTACCAAAGTTTGGATTCACAAATCCTAATAGAGTAGAGTATAAAGCGATAAATATCGGTCTCCTTCAATCCTTAAGTTCTTCAAAAGGTATCTTTGAATTCAATCCAAAGGTAATGGTTGAAAATGGATTAGCTTCTAAAAATGAGTTGATTAAGGTATTAGGATCTGGTGACTTAAGTATTAAAATTGATGTAACCGCCCATTCCTTTTCTGTTTCTGCAAAAGCAGCAATTGAAGATAAAGGTGGTTCTGCATCTATTGCGTAATTATTATGAATAACATTATTCAAAAATTAAAGAATATTTGGGCTATTGAGGATTTGCGCACGCGAATCCTCAATACTATTTTATTCTTAACAGTCTACGTTGCAGGAACACAGGTTTTGTTGCCTGGAATTAATAGCGACGTTCTCCAAGATGCGGTTAATAATAGGTCTGGTTCTGATTGGACGGATTTGATTAATCAATTCTCTGGTGGAGCCTTTTCGAATGCTTCTATCTTTGCGCTTGGTATAATGCCTTACATAACTGCATCAATTGTAATACAGCTTTTGGGTATGGCTGTTCCGCAGTTCCAAAAATTACAAAAAGAAGGAGAGAGCGGTCGAAAGAAAATGCAAACTTATACTAAGTTTTTGACTATTGCTGTTACTACTTTACAAGCGCCATCATATTTAAGATTATATGTTGGTTCTAAGGGTGCAATAGTCGAAGAAAATACTCTTTTTTATGTAACTTCTGTTGCTATAATGGTTTCAGCTACTCTTTTTTTAATGTGGTTGGGTGAAAAGATTACTGAAAAAGGTGTTGGAAATGGGGTCTCTCTTTTAATTACCATAGGTATTTTAACAAAACTTCCAACTTCTATATTGGGTGAATTCAAAGAAGCTTTCTCTGGAGATGCTTCTGGTGGTCGGTCTATCTTTTTAATTGTGGAATTTATAGGTTGGTTTTTTATAGTTCTTTTTACGATTTTAATAGTTAAAGGAGTAAGGAAAGTTCCTTTAGAATACCCAAAGCAAATGGTTGCTGGTGGTGCTATTAATAAAGTGCAAGGTGGTGGTAGAAGATATTTGCCTTTAAAAATTGCTATGGCTGGTGTTATGCCTATTATCTTTGCTCAAGCAATAATGTTTCTGCCCACGGGTTTGGCAAGTTCAGATTTTTTAGGTGATGGAGCAAAATCTGTTATGCAAGAAATTGGTAATCCAAATTCTGTATGGTATAATATAACAACTGCTGTATTGATAGTTGTTATGACTTATTTTTATACTGCTATGGTTGTTAATCCGAGACAAATGGCCGAGGATTTTAAGAAACAGGGTGCTTTTATACCGGGTGTAAAACCTGGGAATGAAACTGCTGATTATATAGACGGTATTATGTCTAAGATAATGTTTCCTGGTTCCCTATTTCTAGCACTAATAGCAATTCTTCCTGTTTTTGCTAGAATGGCTGACATAGGAGAGTCCTTTTCTTACTTCTTTGGTGGTACTTCTCTTTTGATTATGGTGAGCGTCGTTTTAGATACACTGCAACAAATTGATGGTTATTTACTAATGAGTCACTATGATGGCTTAATGAAGACGGGTAAGGTTAGAGGCGAATCGTCCTTAAGTGAATCATCTTCTGTTGGTATGATTTAGTCATATTATGGGAAAGGTTGTTTACAAAACGATAGAAGAAATAGAATTAATTAGAGAAAGTTCTTTGCTTGTTGCTAAAACTCATGCTGCTATTGCAGGCTTAATTACACCTGGGGTTTCAACTTTAGTGCTTGATAAAATAGCTGAAGAGTTTATAAGAGATAATAACGCTATTCCAGCCTTTAAAGGTTATGGTGGCTTTCCTAATACCTTATGTATGTCCCCTAATTCAGAAGTTGTTCATGGTATCCCAAATGATATTCCATTAAAAAATGGGGATATCATTTCTGTTGATTGTGGCGTTTTAAAAAATGAATTTTATGGTGATTCAGCATATACATATACTGTTGGTGAGGTTCCTGATGATACAAAAAGATTGCTTAAAATTACAAAGCAATGTCTGTTGAAAGGAATTGAAGTTGCAAAAGTTGGTAATAGATTGGGTGAAATCAGTTTTGCAATTCAAGAACATGCCCACGCCTGTAATTATGGTGTTGTTAGGGAGTTAATAGGCCATGGAGTTGGAAGAGAATTACATGAAGAACCGCAGGTTCCTAATTATGGTTCTAGAGGAAAAGGAATACAGTTAAAAGAAGGATTAGTTGTGGCAATTGAGCCTATGATTAATATGGGGACTAGGAAAGTACGTTTTTTAAAGGATGGTTGGAGTGTTGTAACACAGGATGGAAAACCGAGTGCGCACTTTGAGCATACGGTAGCGATTATGAAATCCGGTCCAGAAGTGTTATCTTCGTTCGCCTTTATTGAGGAGGAACTAAAAAAAAATGGAATTGAAATATTGTAAAGTATGGCTAAACAACCCTCTATAGAGCAGGATGGAACAATTATCGAAGCATTGTCTAACGCAATGTTTAGAGTAGAACTTGAGAATGGCCACGTCATAACGGCTCATATTTCAGGGAAAATGAGAATGCATTATATTAAAATTTTACCTGGGGATCGTGTGAAAGTTGAAATGTCACCATACGACCTTACAAAAGGTAGAATTACTTTTAGATACAAATAGAAAACTTTATTAAAAATGAAAGTTAGAGCATCTGTCAAAAAAAGAAGTGTCGATTGTAAAATCGTAAAGAGAAAAGGAAAAGTTTACGTTATTAACAAAAAGAACCCTAAGTTCAAACAGAGACAAGGGTAAACTAATTGAATTAAGAACAAATTAAAAGTTTATTATGGCAAGAATTGCGGGTGTAGATATACCAGATAATAAAAGAGGAGAGATTTCATTAACATATGTTTTTGGAATTGGAAAGGCTTCGGCTCAGACTATTTTAGATCAGGCTGGTGTAGATAAAAACGCCAAAGTTCAAGATTGGTCGGATGACCAAACTAAAAAAGTTAGGGATCTAATTACTGACGAGTTTACAGTTGAAGGTGAGCTCAGGTCAGAAGTTCAGTTAAACATCAAACGTTTAATGGATATTGGATCGTATAGAGGAATTCGTCATAGAGCTGGATTACCTTTAAGAGGTCAGCATACAAAGAATAATTCTAGAACTCGAAAAGGGCGAAGAAAAACTGTTGCAAATAAGAAGAAGGCTACTAAATAACTAGGTAGAATTCAGATCATATAAATCAAAAATTATGGCAAAAGCTACAAAAAAAAGTACCTTTAAAGTGAAAGTTGATCCTGTCGGTGAAGCACACATAAAGGCATCTTTTAACAACATCATCATTTCCTTAACAAATGCTACGGGTCAGGTTATTTCTTGGTCATCAGCTGGTAAAATGGGATTTAGAGGATCAAAGAAAAACACTCCATATGCTGCTCAAATGGCTGCTGAAGATTGTTCAAAAGTCGCTCAAGAGAGAGGTCTTAGAAAGGTTAAAGTATATGTTAAAGGTCCAGGAGGAGGTAGAGAGTCTGCTATAAGAGCGATTCACAATTCTGGTATTGAGGTTATGGAAATCGTTGATGTTACGCCTTTACCTCACAATGGTTGCAGACCCCCAAAGAGAAGAAGAGTTTAATATTACCTTTATTTAAAGAAATTAATTATGGCACGCTATACAGGTCCCAAATCAAAAATCGCACGTAAATTCCGTGAACCAATATTCGGTCCAGACAAAGCTCTTGAAAAGAAACCTTATCCTCCAGGAATGCATGGAAATGGTAAAAGGAGAGTTAAAAAATCTGATTACGCGATTCAATTACAAGAGAAGCAAAAAGCAAAGTACACGTACGGTATTCTTGAGAGACAATTTTTGAATATATTTAAAGAAGCTTCACGAAGAACTGGAATTACTGGTGAAAACCTTTTAATGCTTTGTGAGTCTCGTTTAGATAACACTGTCTTTCGCTTAGGAATTTCTCCTTCCAGAAGAGGTGCTAGACAGTTAGTAACTCATAAACATGTTACTGTAAATGGAGAAGTAGTTAATATACCTTCATACCAGCTAAAAACAGGAGACATAGTTGCTGTAAGAGAGAAATCAAAGTCTTTAGATATCGTGAAGACTTCGATACAAATTAATTCCAAAACATTTCCTTGGTTGGAGTTCGACAAAAATGCGGTTGCTGGTAAATTTTTACAATCTCCCGTAAGAGATGATATTCCAGAGAATATCAACACTCAGCTAATCGTTGAATTGTACTCTAAATAATTAATCGAATATTTCATAAAAAAAATATATCATGGCAATTTTAGCATTTCAAAAACCTGACAAAGTTATAATGATCGAATCTGATGATTTCGAAGGTCAATTCGAATTCAGACCATTAGAGCCAGGATTCGGTTTAACTGTCGGAAATGCATTAAGAAGAATTTTATTGTCTTCCTTGGAGGGTTTTGCGATTACTTCAGTGAAAATTGAAGGTGTAAATCACGAATTTTCAACTATTAAAGGAGTAGTTGAGGATGTTACCGAAATTATCCTAAATTTAAAACAAGTCCGTTTCAAAAAACAAATAGAAGATGCTGAGACTGAGAAAGTTTCGATTTCTGTTTCTGGAAAAGATCAATTAACAGCTGGAGATCTCGGTACCTTTATTTCTGGTTACCAAGTATTAAATCCTGACCATGTTATCGCTAACATGGAGTCTTCTGTAAAGATTGATATGGACATTACTATTGAAAAGGGAAGAGGTTATGTTCCCGCGGAAGAGAATAAGCAGGCTAATGCAAACATTGGTACTGTTGCTGTTGATTCCATATTTACTCCAATAAAAAATGTTAATTACAGCATTGAAAACTTTAGAGTAGAGCAAAAAACTGATTATGAAAAATTAGTTTTTAACATCAAAACAGATGGATCAATTCATCCAAAGGATGCTTTAAAAGAAGCTGCAAAGATTTTGATTCATCATTTTATGTTATTTTCTGATGAAAAGATCACTTTAGACACTGAAGTTAAATCAGCTGCTGAAGAATTTGATGAAACCTCTCTTCACATGAGACAATTGTTGAAATCTAAGTTAGTAGACATGGATCTTTCTGTGAGGGCTCTTAACTGTTTAAAAGCTGCGGATGTTGAGACTTTAGGCGATTTAGTTTCCTACAACAAAAATGATTTGTTGAAGTTCAGAAACTTTGGTAAGAAATCTCTTACTGAATTGGAAGAATTGGTTATTAGTAAAGGGTTATCCTTTGGAATGAATGTTTCAAAGTATTTAGATAAAGAATAATGAACACGGGTTTTTAACCCATAATACTCATAGAAATGAGACACGGTAAAAAGTTCAATCACTTAGGAAGACAAAAAGGTCATAGAAAAGCTTTGTTAGCTAATATGGCTGTGAGTTTAATTGAACATAAAAAAATAAATACAACTGTTGCGAAAGCTAAGGCTCTACGTCAGTTTGTTGAACCTTTAATAACAAAAGCGAAAACAGACGACATGAATTCTAGAAGATCAGTGTTTAGATACTTACAGAAGAAGGATGCTGTCCAAGAGTTATTTGGCGAAGTTGCTTCTAAGGTTTCTGATAGGCCAGGTGGTTACACCAGAATTTTGAAGACTGGAAATAGATTAGGAGATAATGCGGATACGTGTATTATTGAGTTGGTTGATTTCAATGAAAATCTATTAACCGGTTTAAAGCCTAAAAAGACTAGAAGAAGAAAGTCATCTAGTAAAAGTGTATCTAATTCGGAACCATCCTTAGAGTTACAAGAAGAAAGTTCTTCTGTTGTAGAGGATGCAACCGTTGTAGAAGATGTTAAAGAAGTAGCACCAAACAATGAAGAGTCTCCAAAAAAAGAGTCTCCAAATAAAGAAGGTGATATCACTGACGAAAGTAAAGGAGAAGACAAATCCGAATAATGTTAGTTATTCGTTAATAAAATAGATTAAGGATAATGGTTTTACTGTTATCCTTTTTTTATGTTTGTCGCGATATAATAAATATAGCCTTTACGGGCTTTTTTACAGAAAAAAAGAATGAAGTACGTAGCGAAGAAAAAAGCGGTAATCGTCTTAGAAGATGGAAAAGTATTTTACGGAAAAGCTGCTGGTAAAATTGGAAGTACAACCGGAGAGATTTGTTTTAATACGGGTATGACTGGATACCAAGAAATCTTTACAGATCCTTCTTATTATAAGCAGATTGTAATAATGACCACATCCCATATTGGTAATTATGGAGTTTCAGAAAATGAAGTTGAAAGCGACGGGATGAAAATTTCTGGTATGGTTTGTAAAAGTTTTTCATCTAATTTCAGTAGGCCTGTAGGAGATTCTTCTATTCAAGATTATTTTGTAAAGGAGGATATTGTTGCTATTTCCGATGTTGATACAAGAGCTCTTGTTAGGCATGTCAGAGACAAAGGTGCAATGAATGCTATTGTTTCCTCAGAAGAGTTAAATATTGAAATACTTAAAGCTAAATTAGCAGAGATTCCAGCTATGTCCGGTTTAGAATTAGCTTCAAAAGTGTCTTGTAAAAAGCCTTATCTGATTGGAGAGGATAATGCTGAATTTAGAATTTCGGTTCTTGATTTGGGTGTGAAAAAGAATATATTAAAATGTTTGGAAGAGAGAAATGTCCAAATGAAAGTTTTTCCTCATAATACGTCTTTTGATGAATTGGTAGGGTGGAACCCTGATGGTATATTTCTTTCCAATGGTCCTGGAGATCCAGCTTCTATGAAAGATGTTCAAATGGAAGTTAAAAAGGTAATCGCTTCTGGCATTCCTGTTTTTGGAATTTGTTTGGGGCATCAGATGATTTGCACTGCCTTAGGATTATCTACTTATAAAATGCATAATGGTCATAGAGGATGTAATCACCCAGTAAGAAATGAAGAAACTACAAAATGCGAAGTTACATCACAAAATCATGGGTTTGTGGTTAAAATAGATGAGGTTAAACTAAATGACAAAATAGTTATAACCCATCTTCATTTAAATGATAATACCTTAGCAGGTATTAGAATTAAGGATAAACCTGTTTTCTCGGTACAATTCCACCCAGAAGCTTCTCCAGGTCCCCATGATTCCCGT
>Ga0257128_1000034_pt1 | contig 13736 bp, 25 predicted proteins | sample LP_J_2011_P26_10_FD_194408 | JGI IMG/M metagenome (GOLD analysis project Ga0257128, IMG submission 194408) | Metatranscriptome of marine microbial communities from Northeast Subartic Pacific Ocean, Canada - LP_J_2011_P26_10m (Metagenome... | ecosystem: Environmental > Aquatic > Marine > Oceanic ... | reverse complement strand
CATTATCACCAGCCATACCAGAATCTAATGTTTTTTGGAACATTTCAACACCAGTTACAGTCGTTGTTTGAGTATCAGCTAATCCCACAATTTCAATTGTGTCACCAACATTAATTACCCCACGTTCAATACGTCCTGTAGCCACTGTACCTCGACCTGTAATTGAGAATACATCTTCAACAGCCATTAAGAATGTTTTCTCTGTATCACGTGTAGGAGTTGGTATATACTCATCAACACTATCCATTAATGCGAAAATCTTATCAACCCACTTGTCATCACCACGTGCAATTGATGGTGCACCAACAACTTTTTCTAAAGCTTGTAATGATGAACCAGGAGTAATTGGGATATCATCACCTGGGAAATCGTAATTAGATAGAAGTTCACGTGTTTCCATTTCAACTAATTCGATTAACTCATCATCATCTACCTGATCTTCTTTATTTAGGAAAACTACTAGATTTGGTACACCTACTTGTTTCGCTAATAAGATGTGTTCACGTGTTTGAGGCATAGGACCATCTGCTGCCGAGACAACTAGGATTGCGCCATCCATTTGTGCTGCACCTGTAATCATGTTTTTTACATAATCTGCGTGACCTGGACAGTCAACGTGAGCATAGTGACGTGTTTCTGTCTCGTATTCTACGTGTGCTGTATTAATTGTGATACCACGTGCTTTTTCTTCAGGTGAAGCATCGATATCTGCATAATTTTTAAGTTCTGCATTACCAATGGTTGAAAGAGTTGCTGTAATTGCAGCTGTTAAGGTTGTTTTACCATGATCTACGTGACCAATTGTACCAATATTAACATGTGGCTTACTTCGTTCGAATTTTTCGCGTGCCATTATGAGTTTCCTTTTTTTTTTGATGAGACTTTAATACTTTTGGCGTTTAAGTAATCAGTTTTTACTTATTTAAGATTGCTTCTTCTAATAAGTCAATAACTATTATGTTTTTGTTTTCTATACTAGTAACGGAAATGAGCAAATGCTTTATTTGCTTCTGCCATACGGTGCGTTTCTTCACGTTTACGCATAGCATTTCCTACACTATTAGATGCATCAATAATTTCATTTGCAAGCTTAATTGAAATTGTTCGTCCAGCGCGTGCTTTTGCAGCCACAATAAGCCAGCGTAAAGCTAAATTCGTTCCACGATAGCGGCTTACTTCTAGAGGAACTTGGTATGTTGATCCACCGATACGTCTAGCTTTAACTTCGACTAAAGGTGTGATGTTTTGAATTGCTTTCTCAAAAACTTGTAAGGGGTCAAGATTTGTTTTTTCTTGAACTAAAGCAAAGGTCTCTAAAATAATTGAGTCTGCTAAACTTTTTTTACCACTTTTCAAAATACGTGCAGTTAATAAGCTAACTAAGCAGCTATTGTAATTTGAGTCAGGTTTTGGATAACGTTTTTTAATTACACTTCGACGTGACATATACTTATTAATTAATGTTTAAATTTTAATTAGTCTGAAGAACTTTTAGGTTTCTTAACTCCGTATTTAGAGCGACCCTGAGTTCTATCTTTTACCCCACCACTATCTAATGTTCCACGAATAATGTGGTAACGAACACCTGGTAAATCTTTGACACGTCCTCCACGTAGAAGAACAACTGAATGTTCTTGTAAATTGTGCCCAATTCCTGGGATATAAGCAGTTACTTCAAACCCTGATGTTAATCTAACACGAGCTACTTTACGAATTGCCGAGTTTGGTTTTTTTGGTGTCGTTGTATATACACGTGTACAAACTCCACGTCGTTGCGGACAATTTTTTAATGCTGGGGATTTTGTTTTTTTAACAATTTTTTTGCGTGGTTTACGAATTAATTGTTGTATAGTTGGCATTTTTTTCTTTATTAATTTTATTTATTCGCTTTCTGAACCATATTTTTTCATAAAGCGTTCAACACGACCCTCGGTATCTAATATTTTTAGCGAACCCGTATAAAAGGGATGATTCCCTGACCAAACGTCAATATAAAGGTTTGGTTTTGTCGAACTTGTTGTCATGACTAGTTGACCATCGCAATAAACTTGTGTTTCTTCAAACCAGTTTGGATGAATATCTTTCTTTGGCATAAGTGGTAACTCTTTATTTTGATTATCGTTTTGAAAATTGTGATGCTTTACGTGCTTTTTTCAAACCATATTTTTTACGTTCCTTGATTCTTGCATCTCGAGTTAGTAATCCCTCTTGCTTTAAAGCTGTTCGACTACTAGTGTCATACTCGGCTAGTGCACGTGAAATTGCTAAACAAATGGCATCTGTTTGTCCCGATAGACCACCACCTTTTGTTTTGATATTTATATCGAAGGTATTTTGTAAATTTAAGGTTTCAAGAGGCTTATTAATTCTTAATAATCTTGAATCATTATTTTGTAAGTACTCTTTTGCATTTTTGTTATTTATTGAAATGCTACCAGTACCTGCGGTTAATGAAACTTGAGCAACGGATTCTTTACGTCGCCCAATTGCATAAAATTTAGTTGTTTGCGAATTCATACAGTTTTAATTCATAATTAATTCTGGACTTTGAGCACTGTGAGGATGTTCCGCACCTTTATAAACTTTTAAATTTCTATAAATTTGTCGCCCAAGAGGACCTTTTGGAAGCATGCCTTTAATTGATTGCTCAATAATTTTCTCAGGGCGTCTTTCAATTAAACTAGAAAACTTTTCAACTCTCATTCCACCTGGATAGCCGGAGTGATTACGATAAAGTTTTTGTTTATTTTTATTTCCCGTTATCTTAATTTTTTCTGCATTTATAACGATAACGTAGTCTCCATTTTCTAAGAAAGGAGTATAGGTATTTTTATTTTTACCCATTAAAACATTAGTAGCTCGTGTAGCTAAACGACCAAGAACTTGATCTTCAGCATCAAAGACATACCATTTTTTTGTTGTTGTTTTTGGCGAGTTAACAAAAGTTTCTTTCATATAGTGATTATTTTTTACGAGTAAAATAAAATAAATTATCTTTTTTAAGAATTTAATGACGGCAATACAATATCAAATTTTTCTTTTAATGCCTCGAATACTTCTTGTGCTGATTTTTTCCCGAAATTTTTAATTTCACGGATTTCTTCTTGTGAATAATTAACTAAATCATCCACCGAATTAATTCCGGCTCTTTTTAAACAGTTATAAGCGCGAACAGGTAATTGTAATTCTTCAATTAAAATTATGTCGTTCTGTGGAATTGGCTCAATTATGATTTCCTTTTGTGGTGTTAAGTCTTGTTCATTCGTTAAAAAACTGAACCATGTCATTAACTTTTGAGCGGCTTCACTTAAAGCTTTTTCTGGTGATATGCTACCATTTGTCGTTATTTCTAAGATTAACGATTCCGTGGTTTTACTATACCCAACATAAACATTATTAATTTTATAATTAACTTTTAAGACAGGCATAAAAATAGCGTCAATTGATAAGAAATCCATATTCTCATTCTTATTTGCTTGTTCCGCGAATTGATAGCCAATACTTTTTTCCACTTTAAGGTCCATATTTAAAGTTCCATTTCCAGACAATGTAGCGATATATTGATTTGGATTTACAATTTTCGTATCATCGTCATCAAAAATAATTGAACTTGCTGTTACTACACCTGGTCCTTTAAGGGATATATTACCAAAAACTGGTGTTTGTTTTTTGCTTTTTAAAACGATTTGTTTTAGGTTTAGAAAAATTTCAAGAACATCCTCACGTACATCTGGAACTGTTGAAAATTCATGTGCTATGTTTGGGATCTTGATCCCTGTAATTGCAGTCCCTTCTAAATTGGATAATAATACGCGGCGTAATGCATTTCCAATGGTTAACCCCTGTCCGGCTTCTAAAGATTGTAGTAAAAAGTGCCCAGTTAGCTTACCTGATTCTTCAACAGTTGATTTAAAATATTGAAATTTTAATTCTGTCATTATTTTTATTCTTAGTCGTTTAGATTAAACTCGACGTTTTTTGGGTGGTCGGCAACCATTATGTGGTACCGGTGTTATATCCTTTATAGATATGATTTCTAAACCAATATTTTGAACTGCACGAATGGCAGTTTCACGTCCTGAACCTTGACCTTTGACAAAAATATCGACTTTTTTAAGGCCTAAATTTAAAGCGGTTAAACTTGCAGCTTCGGAAGCAGTTTGCGCTGCAAAAGGTGTTCCTTTACGTGCACCTTTAAAACCTGCGCTTCCAGCAGATGCCCATGATATTGTATTTCCAATTGTATCTGTAATCGTAACAATTGTGTTGTTAAATGTAGATTGTATATGAACAACCCCTGTTATATTGTTAAGTTTTACTTTTTTCGTATTACTACGTTTAATTTTCGGTGACATAGATAGTATTTTGTGCCTAAAAATTTAAACTTTTATTTTTTCTTACCAGCAACTGTTTTCTTTGGACCTCTGCGAGCACGTGCATTCGTACGTGTACGTTGTCCTCGTAAGGGTAACATTTGACGATGTCTACGGCCACGGTTACAATTTATTTCTGATAAACGTTTAATATTTAAACTAGTTTCTCGTCTTAAATCACCTTCAACCTTATATTGGCTCTCAATAATTTCACGAATTGAACTGACATTTTCGTCAGTTAGATCATTAGTTCTAGCATTTGGATCTACATTTGCTTTTGATAGAATTTCTTGTGAACTAATTACACCAATTCCATATATTTTTGTTAGTGCATATTCAACTCGTTTTGCTCTAGGTAAATCTACCCCGGCGATTCGTACCACAATAAAGCTCCTTATTTTTTTAATTTATCCTTGACGTTGCGTATGCTTTGAATTACTGCATATTACACGTATTGTGCCTGATCGTTTAATAACACGACAGTTAGGGCACATCTTCTTGACAGAAGGACGAACTTACATTATATCGATTTTTTTAATTCGTTTTATTATAACTTTCGGATATTAGAAGTGTTTGAATTTGTCGACTCGTATCGACAGTTACACCAACTAAGATTAGTAATGATGTAACACCAAATCCATATGAGCTTCTAATATTTGGAATTGTAACAATAACTGCTAAGAATAAAGCACCTAATAAAGATAACCTTTTTAAGGTTTTCTTTAAGAATTCTTTTGTTTGGTTACCTGGACGAATACCTGGTATAGTTACAGCCATTTTATTTAAGTCTTTTGCCAATTCATTAGGATTTAATATTAAATTAGAATAAAAGAGACTGAATGCAAGTATTAGTATAAAGTTTGTTCCACTGTATATAAGAGTTTGCACATTTGTATTAAGACTTAATTTTGAAAATATTTCTAAATTTGCCAAAATACCAGCGAAAACAGTTAAAAATCCTAGAACTGTGGATGCAAAAATAATTGGCATTACACCACCTTGGTTTATTTTTAGTGGTAGAAATGACGTTTTTGTTGGATTTTCTGTTTGTGAAAACAATTGCTTAGCGGAAATTAATGGAATTACACGTACGGCTTCTTGTACATAGATAATTCCTGTTATCAAAATGGTAAAGCTAAGTATGTTCAATATAATTGAAAATCCAGTCCCAGAATTAAAAATTGTTTTAAGTGTGTTTGGTAGTCCCGCCAGAATATTAGCTGTAATTATTATTGATGAACCATTTCCAATTCCTTTCTCGGTGATTATCTCACTTAACCATAAGATAATCATTGAACCTGTTATTAGAGTTAGAGTAATTTGGCTACAGATATCAAAATTCCAAACAAAAAGGATAGGTCGTAAGGCAAAAGTAATTGATATACTTTCTACTACAGCCCAAAATAGCGTTAGATAACGCGTATATTTTGTTATTTGTCGGCGACCTGATTCTCCCTCTTCTTTTTGCAGTTTTTCAAGACTAGGAACTACACTTGTTAAAAGCTGCATCATAATTGATGCATTTATATAGGGTAAAATACCTAAACTAAAAATTCCTAATACTAGATTTTCATTAGTATAAAAATTTCGTAAAATAGGTGTTGAGTTTAGAATATTAATTAGATATTCTTGATCAACATTTGGTACTGGTATATAGTTTCCTACTCTTGTTATAAAAATTACAAGAATTGTAGTTCTAATTTTATTACCAACCGAGTTTTGTTCATTTGACTGCATTTTTTTTAAGAATAAAATCTTTCAAGTGGTAAATTTCGTTCCGTAGATGCAATTGCGGGAGTTTTTAGATTTTTTAATGCTGTTATAGTAGCATGTGCATTATTCAATAAATTATCCGATCCTAATTGTTTAGCTGAGATGTTTTTGACTCCTGCTAATTCTAGAACTGTTCGTATTGAACTACCAGCGATTACACCAGTACCTTGTGAAGCCGGCTTGATAAAAACTTCACAAGCCCCAAATCGACCAGTAATTACGTGTGGTAAGGTTTTTGTTTTTGTTAAGAAGACTTTAACTATCGAACGTCTCGCATCTGTAATACCTTTTGTTATAGCATTAATTACATCATCTGCTTTTCCGACACCAATACCAACCTGTCCATTTTCATTACCAATGATTACAACTGCTCGAAAACTTAATTTTTTTCCACCTTTACAAACCTTTGTTACACGGCTAATTTGAATAACCCTTTCACTCCATTTTTCTCTTGGAGTATTTTGTCGACGATTTCTAGGTCTCGTCTCATTTTCTTTACTATTAACCATAATTGAGAATCTTTCAGATGTAGTTAATTAATTATTTACCTGATTTACCAGCTTTTATTTGAACATATTCGTCTAAGTAACGAATGCCTTTTCCTTTATATGGTTCAGGTGGTCGGACAGCACGGATTTGAGATGCAAGTAACCCTACTTTTTCTTTGTCGGGGCCACTAATAATAATATTAGTATTTGCCTCCACTTTAATCTCAATATCGTTTGGTGCTTCGAATACAACTGGATGACTATAGCCAACGTTAAGAGTTAAACTTTTTCCTGAAATTTGTGATCGATATCCAACACCAATCATTTGTAATCGGCGTTCGAACTTTTCTGAGACACCGATGACCATATTATTTATCAATGCTCGAGCTAAACCATATTTTTGTCGAGCACTACGAGTTTCGTTTCTTTTTTTAACAACGATTTCAGTTTCATTTAATGAAACTTCTATGTCATCTGGTATTACATACAATAACTCGCCGTGGGGTCCCTTTACTTTGATTTCTTGACCTGTTAATTCTACGTTAACATTTTTCGGTACAGTGACCGGTAATTTACCAATACGAGACATGATTTTATATTTTCAATTTTTACCAAATATAGCATAAGACTTCGCCACCTACCTTCATTTTTCGGGCTTGTGCGTCTGTCATTAAACCTTGTGATGTTGAAATAATAGCAATACCTAAATTACCTAAAATACGTGGTAAATTTTTTGTTCCAGTATAAACGCGAACACCAGGTTTACTTACGCGTTTAAGTGTCGTGATAATTGGAACTCTTTTTTTGCCTGTATATTTTAGTGAGACTAAGATTACTTTATTTTTTTCTTCAGATAATATTTCAAAATCTTGAATAAATCCCTCAGATTTAAGAATTGTGATAATATTTGAAGTCATTTTTGTGAAAGGAACTTCAACAAAATGATGTTTCGCGTTATTCGCGTTTCTGATTCTTGTTAACATATCAGAAATAGTATCGTTTACCACCCAATCTCTCCTTTTTGTAATATGTTCTTTTACTTACTGAAGGGAATTCCTATTTTATCTAATAATGCTAATCCCTCTTTTGAATTTTTAGCTGTTGTAACAATTGTTATATTAAGACCTAACATTTGGTCCACTTGCTCATAATCAATTTCTGGAAAAATCAATTGATCAGTAATACCAAGATTGTAATTTCCATTCTTATCGAACTTATTTGGATCTAACCCTTGGAAGTCTCGAATACGAGGTAATGTTAAGTTAATAAAACGGTCTAAAAATGTGTACATTTTTTCTCTACGTAATGTAGTTGTAATACCCATAGGCATTTCTTCTCGTACTTTAAACCCGGCAATTGATTTTTTTGCCGTTGTTACAATAGGTTGTTGGCCGGTAATTTGTCGGATTTCATCAATACTTTTTTGAAGAACTTTATTATTCTGTGCATTAATTCCCAATCCTCGATTGATTTGAATTTTTTCAATTTTTGGGATTTGATGAATATTCTTATATTCAAAAGTTTCCTTTAAATAAGGGACAACTTCATTCTCATATACCACTTTTATCTTTTGAGCCATATGACACTATGAAATTAAATTTTTTGTTTTTGTAGAAATTCTAAGTTTTTTATTGTCTTGAACTGTAAAACCAATACGTGTAGTTTTTCCTTGTTCATCACAAACCATTACGTTTGAGCAATTAATTGGTGCATCAAAAGTAATAATTTTCCCCGCTTCTTCCTTTCTCGTGGGTTTAACGTGTTTTATTTTTGTATTTATACCTTCAATTATTAGGGTATTTTTTTTATGGTATATTGTTTTAATTTTTCCAATTTTCCCTTTATCTTTCCCTAGAATAACCTTTACGTTATCGCCAATTTTTAATTTTTTCATTTTGGTTCTTTATAATACCTCTGGAGCAAGTGAAACAATTTTTGTAAAACGCTTATCTCTTATTTCGCGCGCGATTGGTCCAAAAATTCGTGTGCCTCTAGGATTATTTTCTTTATTGATAATTACTGCTGCGTTGTCATCGAAGCGAATACTCATCCCATCTTTACGTCTTACTGTATGTCGTGTTCGCACAACAACAGCTCGAACAATATCTGATCTTTTTATTGGCATATTAGGTGAGGCATCTTTTACAACGCCAATAATTACATCACCAATACGTCCATATTTTTTATTACCACCAAGAATTCGAATACACATTATTTTTCGTGCACCCGTATTGTCTGCTATGGTTAAATATGTTTGAGGTTGGATCATAAACTGATTTATTTAATTAGTTTGATAAAATAGCTTTATTAAGAATTTGTTTAACTTTCCAACGTTTATTTCGACTTATTGGACGCGTTTCAGAAATTGTAACTTGGTCACCTAAGTTACATTCTTGAAATTCATCATGAGCCATAAATCGTTTACTAGTTTTTAATGTTTTTCCATAGATAGGATGTGCATAACGATTCTCGACCATAACTACAATAGTTTTGTTCATTTTGTTACTTACCACAATCCCAGTTTTTTCTTTTGTTGCCATAAAAGTGTTTAACTTACTAGGTTTTTTTTACTTATGAGAAATAAGACTCAAAATTAAATGATTTAATTTGAAAGTTTTTTTATTTCGTTTTTACTCTTCACAGTTAATAATTGTGCTAATCGTACTTTATTACGTTTGAACTCATGTGGTTTGAATTCTTGTCTAGTTGCTTTTTTTACACGCAAGTTAACTAATTCTTGTGATACTCGAATAATTTCTTTTTCAAGGTTTTCGGTATCTAGTGTATTAATTTCACTCATACTTGAAAAACTCATATTATTGAATATTTTCCTTAGTAATAAATTTAGTTTTAACAGGTAATTTATATGCTGCTAAACGCATTGCAATTTGTGCCGCTTCTAATGGTACACCAGCGAGTTCGAATAAGATTGTCCCTGGTTTAATAACAGCAACCCAATAATCAACAGCACCTTTACCAGAACCCATTCTTGATTCTGCTGCACGTGCAGTAATTGGTTTATCGGGGAATACCGTAATCCATAGTTTACCACCACGTTTAATAGAACGTGTGATTGTTCGTCTTGTTGCTTCAATTTGGCGTGATGTTATCCAGCCTGGCTCTTGAGATTGTAAAGCGTATTCACCGAATGAAATCTTATTATTTCGGTACGCTTTTCCGCGCATGCGTCCACGGTGTTGTTTACGAAATTTTGTTCGTTTTGGGCTTAGCATAATTCATTAAATTTTTTTTAATTACAAAGTTTCGCCTTTAAATAACCAAACTTTAACACCTAATACACCATAAATAGTATTAGCGCGTTTGTCAGCATAATCAATATTTGCACGTAATGTATGTAAAGGTACTCTACCTTCACGAATCCATTCGCTACGTGCCATTTCGGCTCCATTTAGTCGTCCTGATATTTGTACTTTAATGCCGGCAACTTTTGCAACTTGTGAACGTTTAATTGCTTGTCGAATTGCACGTCTAAAAGCTACACGCTTTTCTAATTGCTCAACTATAAAGTCACCGATTAGTGCTGCTTCTGCATCAGGTGTTGTAAGTTCGATAATATTTACAATTACCGTTTTCTTTAAATTAGGATTTTTAAGGTTAAATTTTTCTTGCAGAATAATCTTTTTCAGTTTCTTATAAGTGTCCGAAAGGCCACTACCTGAAATCCCTACAAGAACGCCTGGTCGAGCACTATAAATCTCAACTTCGATTTTATTACCACTACTATTACGCTTGATTTCAATTCTTGAAATTCCTGCTTGTTTTGCTTTTGTATTTAGATATTCTCGGATTTGTGAATCTTCTTCTAGAAAATTTGGATAGTTTGAAAATTCAGAAAACCATACGGAACGGTGTTTCTGTGTTGTAACTAAACGAAATCCGAGTGGATGTACTTTTTGTCCCAAAATTAGAATCCTTTAAGTTAAGTCGCTTTTTCTTTATTTGACTGCCAGTGTAATGCTGATATGACAAGTTGGTTTACGAATTCCATATCCCGTACCTTGTGCTCTTGGTCGAAAACGTCGTAAAACTGGACCTTGATCAGCAAAAGCTTCACTTATGTATAAATTTTCTTTATCGATATTTAGATTATTCTGTGCATTTGCCGCTGCTGAATAAATTACTTGCCATACTGGACCGCAAGCGCGGTAAGGCATAAATTCAAGTAGCATTAGTGCATCTTTATAATTCTTTCCTCGGATTTGGTTTAAAACTCGTCTTACCTTATTAGGCGACATGCGAATATAGCGACCAAATGCTTTTGCTTCTGTTTTAGTTTCATTCATAAGATTTTAAATTAGCGTTTAGCCTTTTTATCACTTTTAACGTGTGAACGAAATGTTCGTGTTGGCGCGAATTCACCTAATTTGTGGCCAACAATTGTTTCGGATATAAAAATAGGAACATGTTGTCTACCGTTATAAACGGCGATAGTATGTCCAACCATTGATGGAATAATAGTCGATGCTCTTGACCAAGTTTGGATAACGAGTTTTTTATCAGATTTGTTCATCTCGTTAACTTTTTTTAAGAGATGATAAGCCACGAATGGCCCTTTACGTAAGGATCTTCCCATATTTTTATTTTCTTCTTCTTACAATATAAATATCGCTTGCTTTTCGTTTCTTTCTTGTTTTTACACAGAGAGCAGCTTTACCCCAAGGAGTAATAGGTCTTTTTCGACCAATAGGTGAGCGACCTTCACCACCACCATGAGGGTGATCACAAGGATTCATGACTACACCACGAACGGTTGGTCGGATACCTAACCAACGTTTTTTACCAGCCTTACCAATTGTAATATTGTTGTGTTCCGCATTACTTACAACGCCAATCGTTGCATAGCATTCTTTACGAATTAAACGAATTTCTTTTGAAGGTAGTCGTAATGTTACATATTTCCCTTCTTTTGCAAGAATTTTGGCACTTGTACCAGCAGCTCGAACAATTTGACCACCATTATTTGGAATAAGTTCAATGTTATGAACTTCAAGACCTAAAGGTATATTTTCGAGAGGCAAACTATTACCAATTTGAATTTCTACATCTGGTCCTGACATTAATGTTGTTCCAACCTTAATGTTTTGTGCCGCTAAAATGTATCGTTTTTCACCATCTTGATAATGTAATAATGAAATACGTGCATTACGATTTGGATCATACTCAATACTTGCTACTCTTGCGGCGATATTGTGCTTATTTCTCTTAAAATCGATAATACGATATCTTCTTTTGTGGCCTCCGCCACGATGTCTTATTGTAATTAAACCCTGGTTATTTCTTCCACGCGCGCGGTGATTTGCCGTGATTAAAGATTTTTCGGGTTTATTTTTTGTAACCTCATTGAAAGAGGCAACACCACGATTACGTGTACCGGGTGTATTTGGTTTGTAGATACGAATAACCATAAAATTTTGTAACTAAATTAAAAATAACGTCTACATATCAGGGAAAAGATTTATTTTATCCCCTTCTTTTAAGGTTACTATTGCTTTTTTATATTGAGGTAAGTAGCCTGAAAAACGTCCGACCGTACGTTTTTTCTTTGGACTCATTAATGTGTTCACATTTGTAACGTTAACATCAAAAACATACTCAATTACTTTTTTAATAGTAACCTTATTTGCTCGTCGATCAACCATAAATGTATACTTGTTCGTTTCTAATAAACGAGTTGTTTTATCACTTATGACTGGATATTTCAGAATTGAAATAACATTGTGTAAATTCTTATCTACTTCATTAACCATTACAGTATGTCTCCTTAATTAAATTTAGACTCGTTTCATCTAAAAATATTTGTTGAGCTCGTAGTAATGCTTTGATATTTAGACTTTTTGCCAAAACTGTTTCGACAGTTGGGATATTTCGGACAGCTAGTTGTATTGGATCATTAGCGTCAGCCAATATGATTAGTGTCTTTGACTTTAAGTCTTTATCTGCTTTACTGATGAGATTTAAAAATTCTTTTGTTTTGCAATTCTCAATTTCAAAGTTATCAAAAACAACAATATTGTCCTTTTTGTTGAATAAGAGTGTTCGTAAAGCAAGTTGAAATTCTTTTCTATTAATCTTGTGTGTAACTACCTTTGGTTTAGGCCCAAAAATAACACCACCACCTTTCCATAAGGGTGATCGGTTTGAACCTGCTCGTGCACGTCCTGTTCCTTTTTGTTTCCAAGGTTTACGTCCACCACCACGAACTTCGCTTCGTGTTTTAGTAGAAGCCGTATATTGGTGACTTAATACGTTTTGGTGTTCAAGTGCGCGGTGCACAATATAATTTGCATTATCATTCGACACATCTAATGCCAGTTTGTCAGACTTGGTAACTTGTCCGTCTAAAACATTAATGATGTTGTATTCAAGTGTTTTATTAGCCATTATTTTAAACCTTTACTGTGGGTTTAATACTTAACAGATTACCTGGTTTACCTGGTACGGCACCTTTTACAATTAAAAGATTTTCTTTTGAATCTATTTTTAAAATCTTCAATTTAGCAACTGTTGTTTGTTTTGCACCAAGTTGTCCCGCCATCTTTTTACCAGGGAATACGCGACCTGGCCAGGTACCCTGACCAATTGAGCCTGGAGCACGGTGATTCTTTGATCCATGGGTCATAGGACCACGTGTATAATGGTGTCGTTTAATTGTACCTGCAAAACCTTTACCGATTGATTTGCCTGTAACATCGACAAATTGCCCTTCTTCAAAATCTTGAACATTAATGACTTGGCCTAGTGTAAAATCTTCGACGTTATCAATAGGGTATTCTTTCAGATATTTTAGCGGGACAATATTTGTTTTATCGAGATGCCCTAATTCGGGTTTTGTAAGTTTTTGTCGTGAAACCTGTTGATAACCAATTTGGATTGAGTTATAACCATCGGTTGATGCTGTTTTAATTTGAGTAACTATACAGGGTCCCACCTTAATAATTGTAACGGGATTTGCATTTCCGTCTTCTGTGAAAATTTGAGTCATGCCAACTTTATTTCCCAACATACCTAAAGACACAAAGATTCTCCTTTAACTTAGCGATTTAAGCTTATATTTTTTAACAATTCACTACGAGTAGTTTTT
>Ga0257128_1000033_pt1 | contig 13742 bp, 1 predicted proteins | sample LP_J_2011_P26_10_FD_194408 | JGI IMG/M metagenome (GOLD analysis project Ga0257128, IMG submission 194408) | Metatranscriptome of marine microbial communities from Northeast Subartic Pacific Ocean, Canada - LP_J_2011_P26_10m (Metagenome... | ecosystem: Environmental > Aquatic > Marine > Oceanic ... | reverse complement strand
CTATTGTTTAATGCATAAATGCATTTGTAAAAATTTATTATTGTAAATTTCATTTCCTTAGAGCGCATCCATAATCATAGCTACGCCACCAAGTGTCCATTTAGCAGGTATATGTTTTGTACGTAAATTAGCACAGAATACATATGTAGGACCACGGAATTCAGTTTTATATGTTGGACATGTATAATAACCATTGTTATCAACTTTATCACGAGCTAAACCTCTAACACCAACTACAGGCATCTTACAGAACATTTCTTTTGGTTTAGAACCTTCAAGTACTTGTCCTCCAACATCCCAACGAGCACCTTGTAAACTGAAACCAATTACATAAGCACCTTCACGCGCATGTCCTTCAACTTCATCAACAGTCATTTTCTTTGTTACATCAGTCCATGTAACAAGTTTATCTAATTCCCATTGATTTTTTTGAGCTGTTACTTGACAAATAGCAGTCAAAAAAGATTGTGGATTAACTAAACCTGAAATCCAAGTAACTTTAGGAATTTCTAATGGATTATTTTGCCATTCTTCTAATTGAGTTAAACGTAAATTAAAATCTAATAACCAAAGATTAAGACCACGCATAGATGGCCATGCACGTTTTTGCCATGATGGTGGAATTCTATCTAAGAATAAACAAGTCTTTAATGTTTCCATAGCATCAGACATTGTCAATTCACCAGCAAACCCAAGTTGTAATTCTTTAAGTGATCTAACAACTTCAACTAATAATACGTTATGAACATCCATCTCTTGTAAAAATACATTTTGATATGGACCTTGTTCTTCAAGAGAACGTGAAATATCTTCAGTATCGAATTTCTTTTCAGCAAAACGATCAAGAACATCATTAGTAACATTAGCAGCAATCTCTTCTGGAGATGCAGCACCATCAGCACTAGAAGCTTCACGAGGTTGTAATTCCATAATAGTATGTAAAATTCTATTAGATTGTGTAGTACGGAAATCAATTTCAGCATTAGGATGTAAACCAAAAGCAATTGGTGTATCAGATGTAATATTGGTATCCATATGTTCCAAATATTTATCATAAGTAGTTGGAGCTGGTGACATGAATGATACTGAAGCATCATCATTATATGGATACATTTCTGTTTCATCTAATAATTCATCTTTCATAAAGAAATCTAAATAACAACCACACATAGTACGATCGAAATCATTAACAATATGACCGCCATACATAATCTCACCGAAAATATATTTAAGATCCGCCCATGGAATTTTACCACCACCTGAATTCTCCATATAATTAGAAAGTACTACAGATGAATCACGAAGATCACCAATAGAGAATGGATACATCATATTATAGCCCATAGGACCATACATTTTACGTTCAAGCATAACAGCATGGAAATGACATAAACCAAAGAGAATAGATTTCATCTTGGAATCAGCTTCTTCAAAAGATTCTTTATTCATTGAAGCGAAAGCACGTTTAATATTAGCTTTAAGACCAGCAGGTGGTTCATTCGTTAATTTGATAGATCTGTTAAGTAAACCAATTGGAATACTATTAGCTGCAGCAGAAGATAAGAAAAGTCTAAATTTCTTATGAGAACCTTCAAGAGCAAATTCATCCATCTTCTTTTCTAATTCAATTAACCATCTAGGCATGAGATGCACATTATTTAATACAACCCAATGACCTTGACGATGAGCCATTTCTAAATTACGCATAGCAACAACATCTTGACCTTGACCCATAGATACATTATGATAAGATTCAAATGGAACAAAACCATATTTATCTGCAAGAGAATCAAGATCACCCATAACATTAGCACCAGCTGATAAAATGAAATAGATTGGTGTAGTTGGTAATGAATCAGCTAATGAATTATCTAAGATCTCAACTGATGAAAATGAACCATCTGAATCAGCATAAGCATTACCATTTGGAAGTATTAACCGTACAAAATTAGTAAGTGCTGTAGCTACACGATCAGGACGTAAACAACGTATTACTAACATCTTTTGTACTGGTAAACGATCTAAACCAGCCCAATCAAGTGGAAGCTTTTCAGTTTCTGGTGTAATATGATTAAACCATTCACGGAAACGTGGATTAGCTTCAACAAGATCTGATGTAAATTTACCAAATTCTTCAAGATCAGATAATGCATTACATGCTTCCCAAGCTGATTGTGGTAACCATGAAATTGGATTCTCTTCTCCAGGACGACGAGGTCCACGTAATAAGAATTGGAAATGAGTATCATTGAGCATATTATCTTCACCCAAATTACCACGTTTCATAAGATTGAATGTAAGTTGTGCAAGGAAGATAAGTTTGTGAGCAACAAATAGACCACGATTAACCCAAGTAAAGATTGTAATACGTAAACATGCTTGTAAATTGAGACATCTCTGAGCAACAGTTTCAGCTGGTTCAGTACGATCAATAGATTTAAAGAAATAAGATACATAAGCATCCAACGAATATTGATACATATGATCAATATTACATAATGAAGTAAGCAAGAAATAAAGCATAGCACCTTCACTAGCAACTGGTCTATATACTTCACGAGCAACATTAATTTCAACTTCAGTCTTTTTACCTTCAATAACAGCAGCAGCAATTTCTTTAGCAGCAGCTTTAGTAGATTCAAGACCTTCAATCAATGGAACATCAGAAAGGATATCTTCTGGTGCATTAGCAAGACGTTCCAAAAGATCATCTTCTAATTGTACTAAAGTTATCTTATATTGTTGGAAAGCTGCTTGAAGTTCTTGAGCTTTAGCTTCAAGTTCAGGACGTTCTTTACCAACAACCTTAGCTAATAATTGATCTTCTAAACCACGTTCAGTAGCAATGAAATTAATCAATGTACATTGAGCAGCAATTTCAGGTTTATAATGAGGATTACTTAATTTAGTTTGTAAATATAATTTAAAGTTTTGGTCATATTCAACTTCTTCACCACCAAAGCGGATAAATAAATTACGACCCTTCTTGTAAATAGCACGACCAAGTACAGGATCCATAGTAGCATCAATGTCAACACCTAAATTCTCAACAATGATAGTTCTACCATTAACCATAGCTTGTTCGACTTTACGTTGCCAACCTTTTTGATTCAATTGGAATACTTCAAGTCCATTTTCTTCTTCCTTTTTACGTAACCATTTAATAGCTTGTGTTTGTGGATCAATAAGTAGAGGCCAACGTTTACAATTATTGATAACTGAACCGTTCTCAATAGAAATACGATCAGCAGGTAAACCTTCAGAAATCATCTTAGCATTATTACCATCATTAGTAAGAATACTTAATGGATCAACACCTTCAGTGATAGGTACACCTTTTTCAATAAGATCAGGTAACCAAGTAGCTTTCCATAAAGCTTCACGATTAATTTGATCAAAGGCACCAACATAAGATACAAAACCTGCAGCAAGCATACAATCACCGATCATAGTCGTAGATGAGACTTTTAAGACTTCGATCTCATGTCCCCAACGTTCATTTTCAGAAGATAGACCACCTACAAGACGTTCAGCTAAACCTAGACGAGTCTTACCAGCAGCAGCTTGAGCTTCAACTTCAGCTTTTTCATCAGTGGCTTCTTGGAACTTATCACCTAAGATCTTGAGTTTAGCATTAACAGCATCTACTACAGCTTGAGCAGCAGCAAGAGATCCTTCCGCTTCAGCTTTAGATGCACGAGCAGCTTCAAGAGAATCCATTAGAGGTTTTACTTTAACATAGATACGATTGTAACGTACAATGTTAACAACCCAATTACATAAATTAGCAGCAGCCATAGATTTAGCTTCCATAACTTTTACTGTAAACATTTCATTAGTTAAGAAAGGTTGTAATTTCTTAATTTCATCTTCAGAAATATCTTCACCACGGAATTCTTGTAATTTTACTTTAAATTGTTCTACATTAGCCATCATCTTCTTAGCACGATCCCATTTAAAATTCTTATATTCTTTCTCAATAAGAATAAGACAAGCAGATGTGATAAGATCAACACCTGATGGAGGATTAGGAAGTGATTTAAGCTCTGTAAGCATATTCTTAGATAAACAATCAACAGCTTCAGCTGCAGCTTCCATAGCTGGTTTAGCTTCTGCTAATTCAGATTCAGCTTGTGTTTCAATTTCAGCAGCAGCAGCAGATGCAATACCGGCTTTTTCTGCTTCAATATTAGCTGCAGCATTTTGAACATCAGCATCAGCACGCTGTACACCAATTTCATCAATGAGTACATTAGTAGCTTCTTGCTTTTCAGCAACTTTTTCAAGTTGATGACTAAGATCGACTTGTAATTCTGCTACATCATCTGCAGTTTTACGTAAAGTAGATAAACCGACATCAAGACGATCTACTAAACGCATGACTGATGCACGCTTACTATCTAATAAGAAATGATAGAAAGAAATAAGTTCTAAGAAAGACTTAGGAGTTACATAATTGAAACGACCTTGAGTCTCGAAATATTTCTTAGAAGCGTCAGTCACAGATAAATGCTCTTCTGCCATGTGAATAGATAATGCATCTTTTATAGGTTGTTCCAAATTCTCAACAGTTTCTAAGAATTTTGCAGCAACTGATATAAGAGCTTCTCTTGGCCATGGATGGAAGAAATCAATAGCTGTACTCATAATGAGCGCAGGGAAACGACGAGCACGAACTCTGAAAGTATCACCAACAGGTGAGAAACATAACACAACATGGAAGTTCGTTCTTACACGAGCAATAAGGAATTCCATAAGTGCATCTGGTAGATCAGGTACACCAGCAGATTTGGCTTCATTACGTAAAGCACCTGTCATACCTTCAATTTCATCTTTAGGGAATAAACCAGAGATCCAACCTGATGCAAGGATGGAATTAATGTAAATGAGGAATTTCTCATTAACAACTTGTGAATCAGTCATTAAGAACATGATTGGAATACCTTTAACCCCAGATAATTTAAACATTTCACGGAAGGCTTCTAATAAATCATCAACTTTGAAATTACCAGTGATTTGTAATTGACGTACCTCCATACCACAAATGAATGCGGATAAACGTGATAAAGATTGTTTACCTGAACCACCAACTCCAATAAGCATAGCATTACCTCCTGGGTTAGATACAATACGAGCAATACGAGTAATATGCTCTGCAGCTTGTTCGAAAAGTACAAGATCCATCATCGCATTGGATTCATTGTATTCTTCTAATTTCATATCAACAACTTTCTTAAGTTGACCAACATCGGTAATAGGTAAGTAAGCACCAGTATTGGAATTTGCAAAGTTGGTATAGATAAGAGCAGGAGCTTCAGGACCAAGGAATTTATCTGGATTATCACCGAGTTGTTTCTTGATGACTTCTTTTAATAAACCATCATAGATATCATACTCTGGTAAAGTGAAGAAACGATCACTTATTACACGAGCAAATTCATGAATCCAAATACGTACAATATCATCTGAAGTAGAGTAATCTTCATTACGAATCATACAAATACCTTGGAAAATATTTGTAAGTTCACGAAGACTCCAATTGTAAGTAAATTTAACAGCTGAAGGTAAATATTTATGTCCAACATCATCATAAAGATGAAGTGAAGCTTCAACAATCTTAGGTACACAATCCATAACTTGTTGAGAGAACCCCATAACATGACCAGCCATCAAAGATTCAAAGATAATTGTTAAATCTTGATGAGAAGGCATAAGACAAGCAAAAGTAGCAAAATGACGTTGAGCACGTTCACAAATGGTAAATGAACCAGCTGTTGGATTGAGTGCAGCCATATATTGTAAATCTACTAATTCTTTTCGGAGACCAAGATCTTCACGATCGAACATTGTGCCATAAGACATATGTTGTGTAAGTAAAGCAATAGAATTCTGTGTACCATATGTCTCGATATAAGGTAAATTCATATCATCAATGAAGAAGATGAGACGTTTAGTAGCTGGAGGACCAAAACGACGACCAGAACGTTTATCAATTGGTAATTCTAATTCAGATTGTAGAATAGCAGAATCTGTATAGTATGACATATCAATCTTTTTATGTAAGAAACCATCAACATCTTTATCAAGACTATGAAGATATTCATTAATAATTGAAGTCTTACCAGAACCTGAACCAACAAGCATACTATATTTACCTTTACGCGCTAACATATCCATCAAGAAAGTAAGACGAATAGTATCTGATGTAGCTACAAAGAGATCACTGAATGGAGTTTCACCTGGACCACCACCAATAGGAATAGGTGTAAATTTAGGCACTTGAGTAATCCATAATGCCCATGAATCAGTCTCGAAATCCCAATAGTATGAAAAGCATTCTTCTTCTTTAGGGAATTTTTGACCAAAAGTAGTATTAAAATTTTCAGAAAAGAAATGACGGAAGTTACCTCCTTTATCAACAATCATTGGTCCACCAAAGGCCCACATAATACAGAAGATAAATACATTCTCATATGTTTCTGGATTCTTCTTCTCATAAGGTACTTTTTCTAACATACCTTCTAATAAATATATTACTGTAGCTACTTTATTCAATAGATATAAAGGAGCACATTCTTTGAAACCTTTACGAACCATTTCATTAGTAGCATCAATATATTTTTCAAAGAAGCCAGGTAAGAGAGCTTTCTCCATACCAGATGGATCTAATCCAGATAAATCACGTTTTAACATCCAAGAATCCATGAATGGTCTCCAACCAACATCACTCTCATTGATATACAAGATACCAGCACGCGAAACTGTAGCAGGAGTAGCATTCTTCAGTGAATTAATCTCGAAAACCATTCTCATAGCATCTGACAATGGAATACGTTCATTAGATACTAATGTAAGTACTTTGTTATCATCCATAACAGTGTTCATTGATTCAATCCATACTGCATCAATATCACCATCTAATACAACCCATTTATATGATTGAGTTGCAGAGAAACCTTGTTCAGCAATATTCTTAGCCATACCTCTCATAATAATAGAAAGGACGCCATCCTTCCAATCTTTAGCAAGTGTCATGTAACCATATAATTCGTTACCAGATACAGCTTTAGGATTGACAGGTTCATAGATACATGTACGTTTTGGTTTATATGCACCAGCTTCAGTATCCCAATTGTGAGCATTTACTAATGTACGCCAGATTTCTGTTTTACCTGAACCGGTTGGACCAAGAAGCATAACAGAGTGACGTACATCTAAAAGTTCTTGGAATTGGAGAACTTTTAAGACGAATGTTTCATCAGGTTGAAGTTTTTCTTCTTTAGCTACAGTCTCAACAATCTTCTTCAAGTCATCATTTACTTTAAGGGTAGTTTCAAGACCCATGAAAAGATCAGCAATCAAACGTAAGAAGATAGGTGTATCATTAGCTGGAATCTTTGGTGTATTGAAATCACGAAGTGCTCTCATGAGTAATTCATCTTCACCCTTTTCAGGTTCAGCACGTTTCATACCACCAGCAACACGAAGCACAGATTTGACAGCACGAAGACCCCAATCATAATGCGCTTGTTTGGATAAAAGTTCTGAAGATAGTTCGTAAAGTGTTACAAACTTAACAGAAAGTACACGAGCCATTTGGAAACCTTCAGACATAAGCATATTCTCACAAATAAGTTTAAGATCAGGACGAATCATAGCACATGAGCGGAAGAGCACTTTAAGATTCTCTGGTAATTCAGTACGTCCAGCATAACCAGGATTCATAGTAATAAAGAAACCACATGTTGGTGTAAGTGTAATAATATCACCTTCAAATAAGAATGTACCAACAGTATATGGAGGTAGTCCAGGAGGTAAATGTTGATATTCAGCATCACGATTAGCCGGAGTAGCAAAACGTTTAACACAATCTTGTACAGTCTTTACCTGTGTAGCAACCACAGATAAAACTTCAATAGAGATACGATTGAATTCATCAAAACAACCCCAAGTACCAGTTTGTGCTAAACCTCTGAAGATATCAGCCATTGTTTGATAATTCATTTGATCAGAACAATTGAATACATAACATGGTAAAGCAAGAGCACGAGCAAGATCCTTTGTTGTTTCAGTTTTACCAGTACCGGCAGGACCAGCTGGAGCACCACCTAAGAATAAACGTAAACCCATTGTTAAGGTTACATAACAACGATCAGTCAATGGAGTAATCACAAGACGACCAGTATTACCAATCCATTCATAGAAATATTTAGTTTTGAAATCACAAATACGGATTTCAACATCTAAAGTTTGTGCTAACCAGTAGAAACGAAGTTGTTGTTGCCATAAGAAAGCATCAGCACCTTCAACTTTTTCATCAATCAATTTTTGTACAACATCACGACCATGCACATCAAGTGTAATGACAGTAATAATCTTAATACGATCAGATTTTTCTAATTTACCTAATACCAGTTTAATAAGTTCTTGTAAACGTTGTTCTAAAGTAGCAAAATAACGTTTTACAGCATCTTCTTGTCCACCAGCAAGATCTTCAAGAGCAACTTCTGCTTCTTCAGTCCAATAGATCTGAGTGGTAGTTACAACAGCTTGAGCTGGATAATAAAAAAGCCATTCATGACGTGGTTTATCTACTTCCCAACCAGCAGCGCCATTATAAGCATCTTGTAATTTAAATTTGAGTGTCTCACGCATAGCTTCAGTAAGATTATTAAGATAAGTCTCAACTTCACCTTCTAAACTGAATTCTTCATGCATCATAAGTCTTTCTTTATCTTTAGCAACCATTTCATTAACAACTTTAATATTTTCATTACCAGCTTCATCTTTGACAAATGTAAGTTCATTTAATGAATCGAAACAATCACCAAGATATTTCATAATACGAGGTGGATTAGTACCATTGGCAAGCATATCCAATAATGCAACGTTGGACACGAAATAAAATCTTGGGAAAATCTTTTTCTTTTGATCAAGATATTCATTGAGAGATTTTTGACAAGCATCAAGTTTCTTCATTGTTTCAACCAAAAGTTCCTTACGTCCATCAACAGAACATAGATTAACACAATTTGGTTCATTAACTGCATCTTTCATAAGTTCTTTAAATTCACCATCAAGACCTTCAAAACGTTTAGTATCATCTGGTAATTGCGAACGAATATCAGCTGAAGCTAAAAAGATAGATTCAAGAGCACCCCATGAACGAGATACATTAACCCATACTTTAATAACATCTTCAACCAAACCAAGAGTATTTTGCCATTGAAGTACACGATCACGGAAAAATTCAACAAATTTACCCATACCAATCATAGTTTGTAACTCCATTTGATGAGCTTCCAAACCTTCAAGTACATCTTCAGATGGTTTGATAAGGAATAATTCAGAATCATTATGAGGAGTATAATCCATTTGCATTTCTCTCCAAGCATTTTCAATATCAGTCAGTTTACGTTCAATCTTCAATTCCTTATATGATAAATCAACAACTTCTTCAATATCTTCAGCATGTTCATTGATATTGAGTTTGGTAATATCTTCAAAAGTAAATTTAGGATCATGAGGATCTACAGCTTTAACATCACAGATCTTAGCAATCTGCTTCCAATGACGATCACGCATAGAATCAGCATGTAAAGCATTGATAACTGGTAAAACAATATTCATACTTTTAATCATATCTTCAATATTACGATATACAACCCAACCTTTTACGACTGGAGTTTCAGCAGCCATTTTCCTTAGATTCTTCATTAAAATTTTATTGATATCTTCAAGTTCATCGGTATTGATATCTGTCCATAATAAAGCATTCCATGATTCGAAAGTACCTTGAACAAGAGCTTTAATATCCCAAACATATTTAAGTAATCTAATTTCTGTTTTAGTATCAGTAGTCTCAGGATATTTAGATACTTGTAATTCAAAGAGTTCTTCTAATTCATTATATTTTCTTGCTTCTTCAACTTTCTTAACAAGTTCTTGAGCATGTCCATCCATCATAGTATAAGCTTCAGCAGGAGCACCATTGAAAGTGAATGGAGCATTTTGACGGAAATCATTACGGAATGAACGTATTTCCAAATAGAATGCTTCTAAACGTTCTTTTAATAATTCAACTTCACGTTGTTGGATTGGCATAATCTCTTCTTTTTTACTGAAAGTCTTTTTAACTACATTCTCCCAACCCATTGGTGCATCATCCAAGTATTCTTGAACACTACGACCATTGACACCAGGAATAGAACTAATATCAGAACCATGAGCTTTAAGAAGATTGATGGTCTTTTGCATTGGTTCAAAGATTTCATTTGTAGTTTCCGTTGCTTTACGTACATCACGAATATCTTCCATAACTTTCATTAAAGCATCTTTACCATCTGCACCTTCAACAACTTCACGTTCAAGACCTGATGTAACTTGAGCCATAAAGACATCAAGCTCATTAAGTTTTTCAGAAACAGTTTCTTTAAGATATTTTTGGAAAATTTCAACCCAACGTGATGACCATGTCATAAGTTGACTCTTAATTGGCTGAGAATTGATACGTAGCCATCCAATATCCATAGGTGATACTAATTTAGAAATACGTTCACGTACTTCTTCATATTTAGTTACTTCAGCTTCATATTTATCAAGATCAAGAAGTTCTTGACCATTTTCAGAAATTATAATAGCATCTTTTTTAAATTCTTCAAATGCTTCATCCATATTAGTTTCCCATAAATATGCATATGATTCATATTCACCTTTTAAACCCATACATTCATCATAATTATTTTGAAGGCATTCATTGATAATAGCTAACATCATACATACACCTTGATCAGAATGCATTTCACGTAAATATGTACCTTCATTATCAAGACGTTTGAATAAAGTAGAGACATTCAAGAATGAACCAATCCAACCATCAATTAAATCTTGAATACCTTTACCATCTTCACGAGTTGATAAATCAGGAATAAATTGTACTTCTTCTTTACGTTCTTCTTCATCTTCAAGACGGATAGATACTAAATCTAATTTAATTTCTACCATTGGATAAAGTTCTTGTTTAGCAATAGATTCAGGACTAATTGAATCGTATAAATATTCTAACGAAGTAGTTACACTTTCAGCTAAACCTTGTACAACAACATTGTTAACAAAATCAACATATGCACGCCAATCGGATGATGCATTAGATACACGAAGTACTTTATTAGTATCTTTAATACGATGATGAATATTTTTACCACCTTCTTTAATATCATGATAACGTTCTTTAACTAAATTCTTATGTTCACGATCAAATTCATCACGTACCATAGGTTTAGGTTTACGTTGTAATAATGGTTTTTTATAAAGTTCTAATTGTTCTTCAACATATGATAAAGTTTCTTTCATAGTTTTACATACTTCATCAACAACTTTAACTTGTTCCATAGCATCAGTAATAAAATCTGTAATGCCATTAGATTTCCAATTAAGATTATTTAAACCTTTATCAACAGCATCATCAAATTTCTTAAGATATGGAGCAATAAGTGGTTTTTCTACAGGATGAAGAATAGTCAAAACATCATTATTCATATTGACAATTAAATCTAAATTACCAGTCCATTTACGGAATGTTTCTACTTGTTGATAAATTTCTAATGCACTATTAGGTACAGAAAGACCAAGTAATAAAAGATATTTAACTTCACGTAATAAACGTACTAAAGCTGGATCAAAGTTTACTGTTAATAGACGTGTATCAGCATTACGTACAAGAAGTGGTAATTTAAGTTTAGATTGAGATGATTGTTCTACATCACGAGACCATTCATCAATTCTTTGACTTTCAAATTCTTGTAATAATGCTACTATAGTATAAAATACTTTTGATACTTCTTTAGCTTCTTCACGTTCAATAATAGTACGATCTAATTGATTTAACTTATTCATAGGAATTTGAATACGTTCAACAAGACCACGACACCATGTTAAAGCACCAGCAATAGGTGGTAAATTCCATGCAATAGGACATGCATCACGATTAGCAAGAAATTGTTCCTGAACAGTTTTAAGATCAGCACCATATGAATGTACTAATGATACATATTTCTTTTCTAATTCATCTTGAATAATAGGACGTTCTAATAAACCTTCAAATGAATCTAAAAGTTTGAAACGACCATATACAGTTGAACAATCATCAAATGCTAATGATACTACAGCACCTAAACGACGTTCTAGTTCTTTAATTGAACATCTAAATTCATAAAAATCATCATCAAATGCTTTAGCACCAACGTCCATAATATCATATGGTAAACCTTTAAATTTAGAAACAGCTTTATTAAAATCTTCATAAATTTGTTTAATTGATGCAGTTAATGTTTTACCTTTAGTACCACCAACTTCAATTTTAGCTAATTTAGTAAATTGTACAATAGTTTGTGTTAAATCTAAAATATCATGACAACGTTCTAAAAATCCATCTAAACGCATAAATAATGCATTATTTTGAATTTTCCATGGATTAGCAGGACATTCAGCATTAGCTGTAGCACGATAATCAAAATAAGTAGATTTAAATGCACCACATACATGTAATGTAGTTTTTAACATGACTACAGCTTGATTAGCTTCTTCAGCTTCAATCATACCAAATATTTGTTCACCACTAACATATTTTGTTGCTTGTTCAATTAATGAATTACATATTTCACGCATTAATACAACTAAACGTGCTGGTGTATTATAATGTTTAGAATTTTTCCATATTAATAATATGATATGCATCATTGGTTTAAATAATTCAACAGTTTTAGGAAAGTCGTCTTCACCATTTAAATTTTTAAACCATTCATCTAATGTACGTAAATATTTTGTATTATCATTCGCTTCCATACGTGCTGTAAATACTTCTTTACATAAACGTGCAAATGTTGTACAATATGTAGATTTTGACATATCTAATGCACGTAATACACGTCTAATACGTGGACCTTGTAATTGTTCAAATATAGAATTTAAATTAGCAGCTTTATTTTTCCAAAATTCAATTTCAACATCAGGTGTAGGATGATGACCTAATTTTAATTCTGATTCTGGATCTAATTTTAATACACCACGAATTTGTTTTGTCCATGTTATAATAGCACCTTCTAATAATGAAATTTTATTTTTACCTGTTGACGGTCCACCAGTTAAATCAATTGGTGGCATTGGTAAACGTGTTTCACCTTTAATTTGACCACATAATATTGTTGTGGAAGATAAAAAGTTATGAAATTTATCCATTATTTCACGTGTAGGAACTTCACCCCATTTAGCTTGATTTTGTGGATTTGATAATACAGGTAAAAAGACTTCGTTAGCTAATAATTCTAAGTGTTCAAATGGTGATGAACCACCTAATTCAGTTTGAACTATAGCTGTTTGCATATTTTCTTTACTAATAGCAACTTCTTCTAATTTAACTAATACTAATACTTTTGTTTTACCTAGTTTTGATGGTATAACATTATCTAATTTTAAAGATTCAGGTACAACTAAACATCTTGTATGAGGATCATCAAAAAAGATTGTAATAAATTCTTTATTTTCTTCAGTTTCCAATAATTTATCTATCTTACCCGCTGTTGCAGCGAGTTTAGGAAAGCCCGAAGCTATTTTATCTTTTAAGAATGGTAATCTTGCATCACTCTTTTTATCATCATCATCTGCCATTATTTATATAGATTCTTTATACTATAACTTAACGTCACAGTAAAAAAAATAATGAAAATGAATAAACTATGATGAAT
>Ga0257128_1000031_pt1 | contig 13769 bp, 10 predicted proteins | sample LP_J_2011_P26_10_FD_194408 | JGI IMG/M metagenome (GOLD analysis project Ga0257128, IMG submission 194408) | Metatranscriptome of marine microbial communities from Northeast Subartic Pacific Ocean, Canada - LP_J_2011_P26_10m (Metagenome... | ecosystem: Environmental > Aquatic > Marine > Oceanic ... | reverse complement strand
TAACTAAACAAACATATTATGGCTAAAGAAACTTTCGATCGTTCAAAACCACACTTAAATATTGGTACAATTGGACACGTAGATCATGGTAAAACTACCCTTACTGCTGCTATTACTAAAGTGTTGGCTGACGCAGGTTTTTCTGAAGCAAGAAGCTTTGACCAAATTGACAATGCTCCTGAAGAAAAAGAAAGAGGTATAACAATTAACACTTCACATGTTGAGTATCAAACATCAAATCGTCATTACGCTCACGTTGACTGTCCTGGTCACGCGGATTACGTAAAAAACATGGTTACTGGTGCTGCTCAAATGGACGGTGCAATTCTTGTAGTTGCTGCATCTGATGGGCCTATGCCTCAAACTAGAGAACATATACTGCTTGGAAGACAGGTAGGTATTCCCAGAATGGTAGTATTTCTTAACAAAGCTGATCAAGTCGATGATGAAGAATTATTAGAACTTGTGGAAATGGAAGTAAGAGATTTATTGAACTTCTATGAATATGATGGAGATAATGGACCTGTAATTTTAGGTTCTGCATTGGGAGCTTTAAATGGTGAACAAAAATGGGTTGATACCGTGATGAAACTTATGGAGTCTGTAGATTCATGGATTGAACTTCCAGTTAGAGAAGTTGACAAAGATTTTTTAATGCCAGTTGAAGATGTGTTTTCAATTACAGGTAGAGGAACTGTTGCTACTGGAAGAATTGAAACCGGAGTAGCTAATACAGGAGATTCAGTTGATATTATCGGAATGGGAGCAGAGAAACTTACTTCCACTGTTACTGGAGTTGAAATGTTTAGAAAAATCTTAGATAGAGGTGAAGCAGGAGATAATGTAGGTATTCTTCTTCGAGGAATAGAAAAAGAATCTATAAAAAGAGGAATGGTAATTTGTAAGCCAGGCTCAGTAAAGCCACATGATAAATTTGAAGCTGAGGTGTATATTTTGAAGAAAGAAGAAGGTGGTAGACACACCCCTTTTCATAACAATTATAGACCACAATTTTATGTTAGAACAACTGATGTTACTGGTAATATCGCACTTCCAAAAGGAGTTGAAATGGTAATGCCTGGTGATAATTTAACTATCACTGTTGATCTTATCTCTCCAATTGCTTGTAGTGTTGGATTAAGATTTGCTATTAGAGAAGGTGGTAGGACTGTTGGTGCTGGTCAGGTTACAAAAATATTATAATTATAATAAATATCTACAAAAGGTATCTGTTTTAACAGATACCTTTTGTGGATATAATTTTAAGGTGTTTAATTCACCAATTTTAGAGATACGGGTTTAGCTCAGTTGGTAGAGCACTGGTCTCCAAAACCAGGTGTCGGGAGTTCGAGTCTCTCAACCCGTGCAAAATAATAGAATGATGAGTATAGTTTCTTATGTTAGAGAGTCCTTTTCAGAGTTAAAAGAACATGTTTCGTGGACTCCAGCAAATGAACTTTCTAGACTGACAGTAGTTGTTTTAATTTTTTCTATAATTTTCGCAATACTTATATGGGTTGCTGATACTATTCTTTCTAAAGTAATTAAGATTTATTTTGATTTTATTAATTAAACTATGACAGATACAGAATTAAAAAAGTGGTATGTTGTCAGGGCAGTTAGTGGCCAAGAAAACAAAATCAGATCTTACATGGATTCTGAAATAAATAGATTAGGGTTTTCTGATCAAGTTGAGGAAATATTAGTACCAACTCAAAAAGTAATTCAAATTAGAAAAGGAAAAAAAATAAGTAAAGAGAAAGTTTATTTTCCTGGTTATATTATGATTAAAGCTAATTTGTCTGGAGAAATTCCTCACATAATTAAATCATTAACTAACGTAATAGGCTTTTTAGGTGAAACTAAAGGTGGTGATCCTATCCCATTGAGAACAGCCGAAGTTAATAGGATGCTTGGTAAGGTTGATGAATTGTCATCAGAAACTGAAAGTATTTCAATTCCATTTATTATTGGTGAAAATATAAAAGTAATTGATGGACCTTTTAATGGATTTAACGGAACAGTTGAAAAAGTTAATGAAGAAAAAAGAAAACTAGAAGTTATGGTAAAGATATTTGGTAGAAAGACTCCTTTGGAGCTATCATATATGCAAGTGGAGAAAGTATAAATGTTACAATATAAATCGTTTTTTAAATAGCTTCCAAATTATTTAAAAAATAATAAATATTAATAATGGCTAAAGAAATAGAAAAAGTACTGAAGTTACAAATTAGAGGAGGTGCTGCCAATCCTTCACCACCTGTTGGACCTGCTTTAGGTGCAGCTGGTGTTAATATAATGGAGTTTTGTAAGCAATTTAACTCAAGAACTCAAGATAAACCTGGTAAAGTTTTGCCTGTAACAATTACAGTCTACAAGGATAAGTCTTTTGAATTTGTAGTTAAAACACCACCAGCAGCAGTACAATTATTGGAAGCGGCTAAGATTAAAAAAGGATCTGGCGAACCAAACCGTAGTAAAGTAGCTACTGTTTCTTGGGATCAAATTAAAATGATTTCAGAGGATAAAATGGTAGACTTAAATGCATTTACTGTTGAGTCAGCTATGAAGATGATTGCCGGAACAGCAAGATCAATGGGCATTAAAGTCAAAGGTCAAGCTCCTTTTTAATTTTTAATTTAAGATTATGACAAAAATTTCTAAAAAGCGTAAAATAGCTTTAACTAAAATTGATAATACAAAGACATACACATTGAAAGAAGCTTCTTCAGTTGTAAAAGAAGCATCTAGTTTTAATTTTGATGCATCTGTTGATTTAGCAATTCGTTTAGGTGTAGATCCAAAAAAAGCTGATCAAAATGTTAGAGGTGTTGTTACACTTCCTAATGGAACTGGAAAAGATGTTAAAGTTTTAGCTCTAGTAACGCCAGATAAAGAGAAAGAAGCAACTGATGCAGGAGCTGACTTTGTTGGCCTTGATGAATACCTTCAAAAAATCAAAGATGGTTGGACAAATGTTGACGTTATAGTAACTATGCCAAGTGTTATGGGTAAATTAGGCCCTTTGGGTAAAGTATTAGGTCCAAGAGGTTTAATGCCTAATCCAAAAACAGGAACGGTTACCATGGACATCTCTAAAGCAGTTTCTGATGTTAAGGCCGGAAAAATTGATTTTAGAGTTGACAAAACTGGTATTATACATGCATCCATTGGTAAAGTGTCATTTGATGCTGATAAAATTTATGTCAATTCACTTGAATTAATTCAAAATATAATCAAGCTTAAACCGAATTCATCTAAAGGAACTTATTTAAAAAGTATTTCTATGTCAAGTACCATGAGCCCTGGTATTAATATTGACACTAATATTAGTTAAAAAAAATAAAATGACAAGAGAAGAAAAATCTAAAGTAATTAAGAATTTGACTGCTGAGCTTGGTGAGAATACTAATATTTACATGACAGATGCTTCGGGTCTAAATGCTGTCGAAACAAGTAAGTTAAGAAGAGCTTGTTTTAAAGCGAATGTTAAACTTTCAGTTGTAAAAAACACTTTGCTTGCCAAAGCAATGGAAGCATCTGAAAAAGATTTTGGAGAACTAAATCAAGTATTAGTAGGAAACACTGCACTGATGTATTCAGAAATTGGTAATTCACCTGCTAAGTTAATTAAAGAATTCAGGAAAAAATCTGAAAAACCAATTTTAAAAGGTGCAGCGATTGAAGACGCTGTATATATTGGCGACGATCAGATTAGTATTTTAGCTAATATCAAATCAAGAGAGGAGTTAATCGGAGAGATTATATCGCTTTTACAATCTCCAACTAAAAATCTTATATCCGCCTTACAATCAGGAGGTTCAACAATTTCAGGAGTTTTAAAAACTCTTAGCGATAAAAAAGAGTAAATAATAATAATAATAATAATAACAATAATAAATATTTATAAAATGGCAGATTTAAAAGATTTTGCAGAACAATTAGTTAATCTAACAGTTAAAGAAGTTAACGAGTTAGCAGAGATTCTTAAAAGTGAGTACGGTATCGAACCAGCAGCAGCAGCAGTAGTTTCAGCTGGACCAGCAGCAGGTGGTGACACTGAAGCAGCTGAAGAACAATCAGAATTTGATGTTGTATTGACTGCAGCAGGTGGTTCAAAATTAGCTGTAGTAAAACTTGTAAAAGAATTAACAGGTCTTGGCTTAAAAGAAGCCAAAGAGCTTGTAGACAATGCACCAAGTAACATTAAAGAAGCAGTTTCTAAGGATGAAGCTGAAGGATTCAAAAAGTCACTTGAAGAAGCTGGAGCTGAAGTAGAGTTAAAATAATTCTTCAAAGCTTTAGTTTTTATTTAAAATTCTCTTGGTTAATTGGTATATAAACCTGTTGCCAAGAATTTTACATTATTTAATTTAAATTGATTTTAATGCATAATATTACAAATAGATTAAACTTTGCTTCCGCTACTAACATTCCTGACTATCCTGATTTTCTTGATATACAGGTCAAATCATTTAGAGACTTCTTTCAACTTGAAACAAAATCAAGTGAAAGAACAGATGAGGGGCTTTTTAATACATTTTTAGAAAATTTTCCTATTTCTGATTCTAGAAATCAGTTTGTTTTGGAGTTTTTGGATTACTTTGTGGACCCTCCTAGATATTCAATTCAAGAATGTATTGAAAGAGGTTTAACCTACAGTGTTCCATTAAAAGCAAGACTAAAACTTTTTTGTACAGATGAAGAACATGAAGATTTTGAAACTATTGTTCAAGACGTTTATTTGGGTGTAATTCCATACATGACACCTAGCGGAACATTTATAATTAATGGAGCTGAGCGTGTAGTGGTATCCCAATTACATAGATCACCTGGTGTATTTTTTGGTCAATCATTTCATGCAAATGGAACTAAATTGTATTCTGCAAGAGTAATCCCTTTTAAAGGATCATGGATTGAGTTTGCAACTGACATTAATAGTGTAATGTATGCCTATATTGACAGAAAAAAGAAGCTTCCAGTTACAACCTTACTGAGAGCTATTGGATACGAAAGAGATAAAGATATTTTAGAAATATTTGATCTTGCTGAAGAAGTAAAAGTTTCTAAATCCGGATTAAAAAAATACATTGGAAGAAAACTAGCTGCAAGAGTATTAAATTCATGGTTTGAAGATTTTGTGGATGAGGACACTGGTGAAGTTGTTTCTATTGAAAGAAATGAGATTGTGTTAGATAGGGAAGTAATAATAGACAAAGAAAATATTGCAGAAATTTTAGAAACTAACTCAAAAACTATTCTTTTACATAAAGTTGATGGTCAGTTTTCTGATTATGCAATTATCCACAATACTTTACAAAAAGATCCTACTAATTCTGAAAAAGAGGCTGTTGAACACATATACAGACAGTTAAGAAATGCTGAACCGCCTGACGAAGAAACCGCAAGGGGTATAATTGATAAATTATTTTTCTCCGAGCAAAGATACAATTTAGGTGAAGTAGGTAGGTACAGGATGAATAAAAAACTAGGACTTAACATTGAAATGGAAAAGCTAGTTTTGACAAAAGATGATATCATTACAATAATTAAGTATTTAATAGAATTAATTAATTCAAAAGCAGAAATAGATGATATAGATCACCTTTCTAACAGAAGGGTAAGAACAGTTGGAGAACAACTTTCTTCTCAGTTTGGAGTAGGCTTGTCTAGAATGGCCAGAACTATTAGAGAAAGAATGAACGTTAGAGACAATGAAGTTTTTACACCTATTGATCTAATTAATGCTAAAACATTATCCTCAGTTATTAATTCTTTTTTTGGGACAAATCAGTTATCTCAATTTATGGATCAAACTAATCCTCTTGCTGAAATCACTCACAAACGTAGGCTTTCCGCACTAGGACCTGGTGGTTTATCTAGAGAAAGAGCTGGTTTTGAGGTTAGAGATGTACATTACACTCATTATGGGAGACTATGTCCAATCGAAACTCCCGAGGGACCAAACATTGGTTTGATATCTTCATTAGGTGTTTTTGCCAAAGTAAATAATTTAGGTTTTATAGAAACACCTTATAGAAAAGTTGAAAATGGAGTAGTAGATCTTGAAAATCATGCTTATTTGAGTGCAGAAGAGGAAGAAGGAAAACTAATTGCACAAGCTAACATTCCAAAAGATAAAAACGGAAAAATTCTTGCTGAAAAAGTTATTGCTAGACAAGAAGCTGATTATCCTGTAATTGACCCGACTGATGTTAATTATACTGATGTCGCTCCAAATCAAATTGCCTCCATTTCGGCTTCATTAATTCCATTTTTAGAGCACGATGATGCAAATAGAGCATTAATGGGATCTAACATGATGAGACAGTCAGTTCCTTTATTAAGACCTGAATCTCCTATTGTAGGAACTGGTTTAGAGAGGCAGGTTGCTTCAGATTCAAGAGTTCTAATTAATGCTGATTATGATGGAAAGGTAACGTATGTAGATTCTCAAAAAATAACAATTAAATATAAACTTTCTAATGATCAAAAATTAACAAGTTTTGAGACTGATGAAAAGACTTATAAGCTTGTTAAATTTAGAAAAACCAATCAAGGTTCTTGCATTAATCTAAAACCTATAGTTGTTAAAGGAGACAATGTAGTAAAAGGTCAAGTGTTATGTGAAGGGTATGCAACTCAAAAAGGAGAATTGGCATTAGGTAGAAATTTAAAAGTTGCATTTATGCCCTGGAAGGGTTATAATTTTGAAGATGCAATAGTTATTTCGGAAAAAGTAGTTAGAGATGATGTATTTACTTCACTTCATATTGATGAGTATTCCTTAGATGTTAGGGATACTAAACTTGGTATGGAAGAATTAACTAATGACATTCCAAACGTTAGTGAAGAAGCTACCGCTAATCTAGATGAAAATGGAATGATTAGAATTGGTGCAGAAGTTCACCCTGGAGATATACTAATTGGTAAAATCACTCCAAAAGGAGAATCTGATCCAACCCCTGAAGAAAAGCTATTAAGAGCAATTTTTGGAGATAAAGCAGGAGATGTTAAAGATGCATCTTTAAAAGCGCCTCCATCATTAAACGGAATTGTAATTAACAAAAAACTATTTACCAGACCAATTAAAGATAAAAGAAAAAGATCCGAGGATAAAGAAGTTTTAAACCAACTTGAACTTGAATTTGAAAATAAATTTAAATCTCTAAAAAATAAATTGATTGAAAAACTATTTGTTATTTTAAGTGGAAAGACCTGTCAGGGTGTTTTTAATGATTTGGGTGAAGAGATTCTGCCAAAAGGAAAAAAATATTCCTTAAAAATGCTTAATCAAGTTGAGGAATATACTCACATAGTTTCTGGAACATGGGCAGTTGATAAAAAAATAAATGCTTTAGTTGTTACTTTATTACACAATTATAAAATAAAAGAAAATGATCTTCAAGGGATGCACAGGCGTCAGAAATTTACCATCTCTGTTGGAGATGAACTTCCACCTGGAATTTTGAAATTAGCAAAAATATATATTGCTAAAAAGAGAAAGTTGAAGGTAGGAGATAAAATGGCAGGAAGACACGGTAATAAAGGAATTGTAGCAAGAATAGTTAGACAAGAAGATATGCCTTTCTTAGAAGATGGTACACCTGTTGATATAGTGTTGAACCCTCTTGGGGTTCCCTCAAGAATGAATATTGGACAAATATACGAAACCGTACTAGGTTGGGCTGGACTTAAACTAGGTAGAAAGTTTGCTACACCAATTTTTGATGGAGCAACTTTAGATCAAATAAATGAACTTACAGACGAAGCAGGTGTTCCTAAATTTGGTCATACATACTTATTTGATGGAGGAACAGGTAAAAGATTTGATCAACCAGCTACTGTTGGAGTTATTTATATGTTAAAACTAGGACACATGGTTGATGATAAAATGCACTCAAGGTCAATTGGACCATACTCACTAATAACTCAACAACCTTTAGGTGGAAAAGCACAATTTGGTGGACAAAGATTTGGTGAAATGGAAGTGTGGGCTCTTGAAGCCTATGGAGCATCAAGTACTCTACAAGAAATTTTAACTATTAAATCTGATGATGTACAGGGAAGAGCAAAAGCATACGAAGCAATTGTTAAAGGAGAAGCGATGCCTGATCCTGGTTTACCAGAATCATTTAATGTATTAATGCATGAACTTAAAGGTCTTGGTCTAGATATTAGACTAGAAGAATAAAAACACGATTATTATGTCAAGAAAAATTGAAATTAATAAATCTCAGAAATTTTCCAAAATATCTATAGGATTAGCATCTCCTGAAACCATTTTAGGTTCATCAAGAGGTGAAATTCTTAAGCCAGAAACAATTAATTATAGAACTCATAAACCAGAAAGAGATGGTTTGTTTTGTGAACGTATTTTTGGTCCTGTTAAAGATTATGAATGTGCTTGTGGAAAATATAAGAGAATTCGGTATAAAGGAATTATCTGTGACCGATGTGGAGTTGAGGTGACTGAAAAAAAAGTCAGAAGAGATAGGGTTGGTCACATAAATCTGGTTGTACCAGTAGCTCACATATGGTATTTTCGTTCTTTGCCAAATAAAATTGGTTATTTACTAGGACTTCCATCTAAGAAATTAGATATGATTATTTATTATGAAAGATATGTGGTCATTCAACCTGGTTCGGCAGTAAATATTGAAGGAGAACCAGTTAATAAAATGGATTATCTAACTGAAGAAGAATATATTAACATCGTTGACAATCTCCCTCAAGAAAATCAATTTTTAGATGATGAAGATCCCAATAAGTTTATTGCTAAAATGGGTGCAGAATGTTTAATAGAACTTTTATCTAGAGTTGATTTAAATGAACTTTCTTACGAATTAAGACATAAAGCAAACACTGAGTCTTCTAAGCAAAGAAAAATGGAAGCTCTTAAAAGACTTCAAGTTGTAGAATCTTTTAAAGAGTCTAATATTAATAGGGAAAATAAACCAGAATGGATGATTTTAAAAGCCATTCCAGTAATTCCGCCTGAACTTCGCCCACTTGTTCCATTAGATGGTGGAAGATTCGCTACCTCTGACTTAAATGATTTATATAGAAGAGTAATAATAAGAAATAATAGATTAAAAAGACTTGTTGAGATCAAAGCACCTGAAGTTATTTTAAGAAATGAAAAAAGAATGCTTCAAGAATCGGTAGACTCTCTTTTTGATAACACAAGGAAATCTTCAGCGGTTAAGACTGATGCTAATAGGCCATTAAAATCTTTGTCTGATTCTTTAAAAGGAAAACAAGGAAGATTTCGTCAAAACCTTTTAGGTAAAAGAGTTGATTATTCCGCCAGATCAGTTATTGTTGGAGGCCCTGAATTGAAATTATATGAATGTGGACTACCGAAAAATATGGCTGCTGAATTGTACAAACCTTTCATTATAAGAAAATTAATTGAGAGAGGTATTGTTAAGACTGTAAAGTCAGCTAAAAAAATTATTGACAGAAGAGAACCCTTAGTTTGGGATATTTTAGAAAATGTCCTTAAAGGTCACCCTGTCTTGTTAAACAGAGCTCCAACACTTCACCGCTTAGGAATTCAGGCTTTTCAACCAAGTTTAATTGAAGGTAAAGCAATACAGGTTCATCCACTAGTATGTACTGCTTTTAATGCCGACTTTGATGGTGATCAAATGGCTGTTCATCTTCCGTTAGGTCCTGAGGCAATTCTTGAAGCACAATTATTAATGTTGGCATCTCATAATATTTTAAATCCTGCGAATGGATCTCCAATAACTGTTCCATCACAGGATATGGTTTTAGGTCTATATTATATGACCAAATTATTGAAGTCTACAGAAGATTATAAAGTAAAAGGTGAAGGTTTGATATTCTATTCTTATGAAGAAGTTAATATTGCATACAACGAAGAAATAGTTGAGTTAAATGCTATGATAAAAATCAGAGCAAAAGATTTTAATGAATCTGGTGAATTAGTTAATAAAATTATTGAAACGACAGTTGGAAGAGTTTTATTTAATCAAGTTGTTCCTGAAAAAGCCGGTTTTATTAATGAAGTTTTAACCAAAAAGTCACTTCGTGATATTATAGGAAAAATACTTAAAGTGACTAGTGTTCCTGAAACTGCTGAATTTTTAGATTTAATTAAAGATATGGGATTCTCTTTTGCATTTAAAGGTGGATTGTCGTTCAGTTTAGGTGATATTATTATTCCCCCTGAAAAACATGAAATGATTTCAGAAGCTAATGTTGAGGTAGATTCAATTATGGCAAACTATAATATGGGTTTAATTACAAATAATGAAAGATATAATCAAGTTATAGATGTTTGGACCTCTGCAAATGCAACTTTAACTGAGTTGGCTATGAAAAGAATCAGTCAGGATCAGCAAGGTTTCAATTCTGTATTTATGATGCTTGACTCTGGAGCTCGAGGATCTAAAGAACAGATACGACAGCTTACAGGAATGAGAGGTCTTATGGCCAAACCTAAAAAAGCAAGTTCAAGTGGTGGAGAAATTATAGAAAACCCTATCCTTTCAAATTTTAAAGAAGGTTTGTCAATTTTAGAATATTTTATTTCTACTCATGGCGCTAGAAAAGGTTTAGCTGATACAGCTTTAAAAACAGCAGATGCTGGATATTTAACAAGAAGATTAGTAGATGTTGCACAAGATGTTATAGTTAATTACGTTGATTGTAACACTCTTAGAGGAATATCAGTCGAATCTCTAAAAAAGAACGAAGAGGAAGTAGAATCTCTTGGTGAAAGAATTTTAGGAAGAGTTTCTCTACAGGATGTTTACCACCCAGTTACAAATGAAATTATTGTGAATTCTGGAAATGAAATTTCTGATGAAATTGTAAGAAAAATAGAAACTACATCAATTGATAAAGTTGAGGTGAGATCACCATTGACTTGTGAATCTCCAAAAGGTATTTGTGCTAAATGTTATGGTAAAAACCTTGCTACTGGTAAAATGGTTCAAAATGGTGAAGCTGTAGGAGTTGTTGCAGCGCAATCGATTGGTGAGCCAGGTACTCAATTGACTTTAAGAACTTTCCACGTTGGTGGAATTGCTGGAAATATTTCTGAAGAAAATAAGCTGGTTGTTAAGTTTGATGGTTTAGCTGAAATAGAAGATTTAAAAACAGTTAAAAGTAAAGATAATGATGGTAATAATATAAATGTAGTTATTTCTAGGACTTGTGAATTAAAGTTATTGGATAATAAAACAGGGATTACACTAAGCACAAATATAATTCCTTACGGTTCTACCATTTTAATTAAAGATGGGCAGAAATTAAGTAAAGACGATATTGTTTGTCAGTGGGATCCATATAATGGTGTTATTATATCTGAATTTGGTGGTGTAATTGAATATGAAAATATCGAAAAAGGTATTACATATCAAGTAGAAATAGATGAACAAACTGGTTTTAAAGAAAAGGTTATTTCAGAGTCTAGAAATAAAAAAATTGTCCCTACTTTGTTAATTAACGATAAGAAAGGTAAAAATTTAAGGACCTATAACCTGCCTGTTGGTGCTCATTTAATGATAGACGATGGTGATAAAATTAATGAAGGACAAATATTAGTCAAAATACCAAGAAAATCTGCTAAATCTGGTGATATTACTGGAGGACTTCCTAGAGTTACTGAGCTTTTTGAAGCTAGAAACCCTTCTAATCCAGCTGTTGTTAGTGAAATAGATGGTGTTATTAGTTTTGGAAAAATAAAAAGAGGAAATAGAGAGATAATAGTAGAGTCTAAAACTGGTGAAATCAAGAAATATTTAGTAAAATTATCTAATCAAATATTAGTTCAAGAAAATGATTTTGTCAAAGCTGGAATGCCTCTTTCAGATGGTTCCATAACTCCTAATGATATTTTAAATATAAAAGGACCTTCAGCTGTTCAACAGTATTTAGTTAATGAAGTACAAGAAGTTTACAGATTACAAGGCGTAAAAATTAATGATAAACATTTTGAGGTTTTAATTAGACAGATGATGCAAAAGGTTAAAATTCAAGATTCAGGTGATACTACATTTTTGGAAGGACAATTGATTCATAAAAATGATTTCATTAAAGAAAATGACAACTTGTTTAGTAAAAAAATTGTTGAATCTGTGGGCGCTTCTCTAAATTTTAAAGAAGGACAAATAGTTAGCGCTAGGGAATTGAGGGATGAAAACTCAATGATAAAACGCGAAGATAAGGAACTCGTTATGGCTAGAGACGCTATAAATGCCACAGCTACACCAATATTACAAGGTATTACTAGAGCTTCTCTACAAACAAAATCATTTATTTCTGCTGCTTCATTCCAAGAAACAACTAAAGTTTTAAATGAGGCCGCTGTTAATGGTAAAGTTGATGGATTAGAGGGTTTAAAAGAAAATGTTATTGTAGGTCATAAAATTCCTGCTGGTACTGGTAATCGAAAATTTAAAGATACAATAGTAGGTTACACTGACGAATACGAAGAATTATTAGCTGCTAAAAAGATTAACTTTTAATGAAATCTTCAAACGATAAAAAAGGAAATATAAATCTTGAGTTAGATGAAAAACTAGCTCAGGGTACATATTCTAATTTAGCTTTAATTAATCATTCTGTTTCTGAATTTGTAGTAGATTTTATAAATGTCATGCCAGGTGTTCCAAAAGCTAAGGTAAAATCAAGAATAATTTTGACACCACAGCATGCAAAAAGATTTTCTGAGGCATTAAATGAAAATATTTCCAGATTTGAAAAATCTAATGGGTTAATTAAAGATTATGATAATCAAAAGTCTATTAATTTAAATTTTGGACCCACTGCCGAAGCTTAATCAAAATTCTGACTTATAGTGAAATTCTATTGATGGAAATTTTTGCTTTGTCATCTCCAGAGAGAAAGCTGAATCTGAAAGAAATACAAGTTTGTTACTTTTGTCTTTAGCTAAAAATTTACTCTTTAATTTTTTAAATTCATTGAACTCTGCATTAGATTTTTGATGATTTTCAATCCAACAGGCTTTGTGAATATTAATATTTTCGTATGAGCATTTGGCTCTATATTCATGCTCTAGTCTGTATTGTATAACCTCAAATTGAAGTGCTCCAACTGTTCCAATTATTTTTCTTCCGTTCATTTCAAGTATAAATAATTGAGCAACTCCTTCATCCATTAATTGATCAATTCCTTTTGCTAATTGTTTTGATTTCATAGGATCTTGATTATTTATGAATCTAAAATGTTCAGGTGAAAAATTAGGAATTCCTTTAAAATTAATATTCTCACCCTCTGTAAAAGAATCTCCAATTTTGAAATTACCTGAGTCATGCACTCCAACAATATCACCCGGATAAGATTGTTCAATGATTTCTTTTTTTTCTGCAAAAAAAGCATTTGGACTACTAAACTTAAAATTTTTATTTATTCTAACATGGTGATATGGTTTGTTTCTTTTGAATATACCTGAAACAATTTTAATAAATGCCAATCTGTCTCTGTGTTTTGGGTCCATATTAGCATGTATTTTAAATACAAAACCTGAAAATGTTAATTCATTTGGATTAATAATTCTCTCAATACTTTCTTTAGGCAAAGGGGGAGGTGCTATCGATATAAAGCAATCAAGCAGTTCTTTTACTCCAAAATTATTTAAAGCTGATCCGAAAAATACAGGTTGTTGTTTACAACTTAAATAATCACATTGATTAAATTTTGGATAAACTTCTTTAATTATATTAACTTCTTCTTTTAATTTTTTAGATGGCTTTTCTCCTATAAATTCATTT
>Ga0257128_1000028_pt1 | contig 13899 bp, 1 predicted proteins | sample LP_J_2011_P26_10_FD_194408 | JGI IMG/M metagenome (GOLD analysis project Ga0257128, IMG submission 194408) | Metatranscriptome of marine microbial communities from Northeast Subartic Pacific Ocean, Canada - LP_J_2011_P26_10m (Metagenome... | ecosystem: Environmental > Aquatic > Marine > Oceanic ... | reverse complement strand
GAACTTGTATATAAAATTTTATTCTTTATGTAAAATAACTATAATTTCCTACTTTTATAAATTTTTCATTTCATGTTTTTTCTATTTCTAACTCTAAATAAATCTTATATTTTATTAATCTAACCTGTAGAATCTAATAATCCTACAACACCAGATAATACCCATTTGCCAATTTCAGCTTTAGTTTTTAATTGTATATTACATACATATGTAGGACCTCTCATTTGTGTTTTATAAATAGGACATTGGAATATACCAGAATCCATTTTATCAACAATAGCTGCACGAATATTAATAACAGGTAATGCAGAATACATTTCACGTGGTTTAGCAGATTCTAATAAACCAGCATTATTATTCCATGATGCACCTTCAATACTAATACCTGTAATATATGTACCTTCTCTAGCTGGTTGTGTCATTTCTTCAGCTGCCATCTTCTTAGTAATATCAGTTAATAATGTTAATTTATCTAATTCTAAACCACCAGCTTGTGCACTAATTTGCATGATAGCAGTTAAAAATGATTGTGGATTGAATAAACCACTTAACCAAGTACATATTGGTGTTTCTGATGGTGTTGCATTCCATTCAGTTAATTGATTAATACGTAATTGTAAATCACCTAACCATGCACCTAATGCACGCATTGATGGAAATGCTAATTTGACCCATGATGGTGCAACTCTATTCAAATATAATGAATTGGCAAGTTCTTCCATTTTTTCACTCATAGTTAAATCACCTTTAAACCCCATATCTAGTTCAATTAATGAACGTACCATTTCACCAACTAAACCATTCATACGTTCACATTCTTGTAATACAATATTTTGGAAAGGACCAATATCATCACAATTAGCAATAATTTGATCAGCTTCAAATTTAATATCACGATATGTTTCAAGAATTTCTTGTAATGCTTGTTCAGCAACTGATTGTAATGAAGCACCTTCACCACCATGTGAATCACCAGATGATGCAGATAATTCTAATACTGTACCTAATAAATTCTCAGATTGTTGTGTACGGAAACCAATCTCAGCATTAGGATGTAAACCAAATGCAACAGGAGTTTCAGATTTCAATTCATCATCAATATGTTCGACTACATTATCATAAGAATTAGATGTACCAGGAGCACGGAATGCTTCAACACCAGTTGATGAATCTAAGAATGGATATAATGGCATCTCATCTAATAATTCATCACGCATAAAGAATTCTAAATATGTATTAGCTAATAAACGATCAAAATCATTAACAATATGACCACCATACATAATTTCACCGAATAAATATCTAAGATCAGCCCATGGTACTTTACTTGGTGCTGATTCCATATAATTACGTAAGACAGTAGCTGAACATACTAAATCACCAACACTAAATGGATATACCATATTATAACCTTTGGTACCAAATTTCTTACGTTCTACCATAACAGCATGGAATTGACATAAACCAAATAATATACCTTTAGAACGTGGTTCTAAATCTTCATATGTATCTCTACTAAATGATGCAAAAGCTTGTTTAAGATTTGCTTTTAATCCTGATGGAGGATCAGAAGTAATATTAATTGAACGATCTAATATACCAATAGGAATAGAATTAGAAGGATCAGATGATAAGATAATACGGAATTCTTCATGAGTTCCACTTTCAGCATATTCATCAATTTTCTTTTCTAATACTTTTAACCAACGAGGCATCAAATGAACATTTTGTAAGAAAACCCAATGACCTTGACGAGCACCGTCACGAAGTCTTTCTTCCGCTACAACATCTTGACCTTGACCTAAAGAAATATTATGATAAGTTTCACCTTTTCTTTTACCTAATTTTGCAGCTAATTTATCCATATCAGCATTAACACGTGAACCAGGAGAAAGTACAAAATATAATGGAATTAATGGATCTGAATCTTCATAACATTGTTCAATAATTTCAAAACCACTAAAATCTGAATCACATTCAACAAATTGTTTACCATGTGGTAATACTTCTCTAATAAATTCATTTAAAGCTGAAGTAATACGATCAGGACGAAGTACACGAACAACCATTAATTTACGGAATGGTGCTTTATCTAATTCACGCCAATCCATTGGTAATTTTTCGGATTCAGGAGTAAAATGTTGACACCATTCTAAGAAACGTGAAGGATTTTCTTCGATATCATTTGGTAATTTTTCAAATCCCTCTAATAAAGAAAGTCCTTTAACACCAGCCCACATGTCATTTGTCATCCAATCCAATGGAGATGTTGGTGTTGGTGTTTCTTTAATACCAAGTAAGAAATGACGATATAATGCTGGTTCGAATCCTGCATCTTCACCAATTATTTCTTGTGCTATTAAAGCAAAAGCAAATTGTGTTAAAAAGATTAAACGATGTTTTTCGAATAAACCACGACATACCCATTTATAAACTGTCCAACGCAATGTTTCTTGTAACATCATTACACGACCAAGTTTATCATCATTAGGTTCAGCAAGACGAAGTGCTTTCAAGAAAAAGAAAGTAAATGAATCCAAAGAATATTGATACATATGATCAACTAAACATAATTGTAACATAACAAAATACATCAAAGCAGCTTCAGTAGCTACTACACGATATACTTCACGTGCTTCATTAATACCAATCTCTGTAATTTTACCTTTTTCTACTGCTTCATTAATTTCTTTAGCTGTAGCTTTAGTTTGTTCTAACCCTTCAATCAATGGAATATCAGATAAGATATCTTCTGGTGCATTAGCCAGACGTTCTAATAATTGATCTTCAAGTTCTTTTAATTGAATCTTATAAGTATTAAAAGATTGTACTAATTCATTTCGAGTCTTTTCTAAATCAGGTTCTTCTTCACTGACAATAACAGCCAAAAGTTGATCTTCAAGACCTTTACGAGTAACAATGAAATTTATTAAAGTACATTGTGCGAATATTTCAGGTTTATAATGAGGATTAGATAACTTAGTTTGTAAGTAAAGTTTGAAATTCTCATCATATTCAACATCATTTTCACCAAGTTTGAGATATAATGAACGACCTTTGCGATATACTGCTTTAGCAAGAATAGGTTCTAATGATGCATCTAATGATTCACCAACATTTTCAAAAATAACAGTATCACCAGCTTGAATAGCTTGAACTAATTTAAACATCCATTGTTTCTCACCAACACGCATTATATGCATATCACGACCAGTATCAGAACATCTTTTTTCTTCATGAGTTTTCAACCAACGAATACCTTGTAATTGTGGATCAACTAATAATGGCCAACGATTACAGTTTGTAAGAATTGCACCATTCTCTAAACTAATACGATCAGCAGGAAGATGTTCGTTTTGCCATTGAGCTGTTTCTGCATCATCAGTTAATACATAGAATGGATCAATTTCAGGAGTAATAGGAACATCACGTTGTACTAAATCAGGAATCCAAACTTCTTTCCATAATTTAGCTCTAAACGTTGCACCAAATGCACCAAGATAACTTGTAAAAGCAGCAGCAAGCATTACATCACCAGCCATGGTAATTTCAGAACGACGCAAGTTTTCAATACTAGCACCCCAACGAATTTTCTCTGAAGATAATCCACTAGTTAAGCGTTCAGCAAGATTCAAACGATCCATACAGTCTTTAGCTTCAGCTTCTACTTTAGCTTTTTCTTCTGTAGCCGCACGGAAAGTTTGTTGTAATTTGTTAAGTTTCCCTTGAATCCCGGATAAGATCTCATTGACAGCAGCAAGATCCTCCTCAGCTTTAGCTTTGGTTTTCGAAGCAACTTCTAATGAATCCATCAAAGGTTTAACACGTTTATAAATTCCATTATAACGAACAATATTAATTACCCAATTACACATATTAGAAGCAGCAGCTGATTTAGATTTCATCTTTTCATAAGTAAATTCAGGATCATTAAGGATTGGTGTTACACGAGCTACTACATCTTCAGGAATATCTTCACCACGATATGATTCTAATTTTTCTTTAAATGCATCAACTTTAGCCATCATTTTCTTTGCATTTTCCCAACTGAAATCTTTCTTTTCCCCTTTGATCATAATAAGAAGAGCTGATGTAACTTTATCAACACCATTTGGTGGTTTAGTAAATGATTTAAGTTCTGTCATAGATGCTTTATCAAGGCAATTGACAGCTTCATTAGCAGCATCCATCGCAGGTTTAGCAACAGCTAAATCACCAGCAGCTTGTTGTTCAAGTTTTCTAGCTTCACCAGCAGCAGCATCGGCTTTTTGTTTCTCAACATCAGCTAATGCTTCTTGTTGTTCAGCTTCAGAACGTTGTTCACCCATCTCTTCTAATAATTCATCAGTTGCAGCTTTCTTAGCTTCAACTTCTACTTTCTTGACTTTAAGGAATTCTTGTAATTTAGCAACATCTTCATTCGTACGTTCAAGAGTTGTAAGACCAGTATCTAAACGAGTAATACCTGCGAACATTTCTGCACGACGTTTGCGTAATAATTCTTTATAAAATGCAATTAATTCTAAGAATGATTTTGGTGTAGTATAATTGTATCGACGTTCTGTTTTGAGATATTCTGCGGAAGCAACAGATACACTTGCATGTACTTCAGCAATATGATAAGCAATATTATCTTTAGTTTCAGGACGACCACCAGTTTCTAAATCTTCAAGGAACTTATTAGCAACACTGACCAAAGCATCTTTAGGCCATTCATGGAACCAATCAATAGCTGTACAATTAATAATTCCAGGGAACTTTCGAGCACGTTGACGGAATGCATCACCAACTGGTGAGAAACATAATACTACATGGAGATTATTACGTACACGACCGATGAAAAAGTCCATCATACTATTACGATTATCTGGAATACCTTCACTCTTTGCTACATTACGTAATGAGTTGAAAATACCATCATATTCTTCACTTGTGAAAAGATCAGGAATGCGACCAGAAGATAATAAATCATTGATATACACTAAAAAGCGTTCATCAGTAATCTGACCATCATTGAGTAAAAAGACCATTGGAATACCAGGTTTGACACCACTTCTTTTATACATCTCACGAAGATTCTCTTTCAAATCATTGATACCATAATCAGCAGTCACTGCGATTTGAGAGATTTCATACTTACAAATATGAGCAGCTAATTTACTCAATGATTGTTTACCAGAACCACCAACACCAACTAATAATGCATTACCACCTGGGAATGAAAGTATACGTGCGATACGACAGACATGCATGATCGCAGTATCGAACAAAACAAGATCCATGATCGAATAAGTCTCATTGTAATCAGCTAATTTATCTTCTAGTTTACGTCTAAGTTGAGCAGAATCAAATACAGCTTGATAAGTACCTAATTCTTCGGAAGCATGGAAGTTGGTAAATAAACAAGGTTCAGCATAAACTACTTCTGGATCATCTTCAAGGAAACGTTTACCTACTTGAACAGCAATTTCCTTAGCACGATTGTATTCTAATTCGGTGGTTAAACGATCAGCAAAGACACGTGTAGATTCATGAAACCATAAACGTGCAATTTGAGCAGTGCTTTGATACTCTCTAGGTTTAGATAATAGTAAACCTTTTGTAACAGCAGCAAGATCTCGCATAGTGAAATTGTAATGGAATTTGACTGCTGATGGTAAGAATTTAGTACTAATTTCTTGATGCATGTTAATAGTAGCATCTGTAAGACGTTGTGCGATATCTTGAATCTTTCTATCGAATGAGAACAAATGACTATTGAGAATAGTACAGAAAATAGTACTTAGATCACTATCATCAGGCATTTGTAATGCTAAAGAAACAAAGTGTCTCTGTAAACGAGGATCAATAAAGAAACTACCAGCCTTTTGATTCATGCAACATACATAATTACAATCAACTATGACTTTCTTGAGACTGACATCACTACGATCAAACCATGATTGATGATCAATATGTTGACGCATTAAAGCAATAGGTGTTTGAGTACCATAAGTTTCAACAAATGGTAAATTAAGATCATCTACCATATAAACAAGTTTACCATTTAATGGACCATAACTCTTACCACTACGTTTATCAATACTTTGTTCTAATTGTGTTTGTAATGCCATTGCATCTGTATAGTAATTCATATTGATAGTTACATATTGGAATGTTTCTTCACTTGCAGAAAGAGAAGCAAGATAATCATTTGCTAATACAGTTTTACCTGTACCAGCACTACCTACAAACATAAGTGGACGATCATTGCGAATGACTAAATCCATTAAATAAGTAAGACGAACACTATCTGCTGTTGGTACAACAATTGTAGAGTTAGCTGAGTCTGGTGCATTCGAAGCAAATGAACTAATCTTATCAGCCCATGGAATAACATTACCACTTTGATCAATAAAATAATCCATACAGATACCAGCTTCAGGAAATACAACACATTTGACAATAGATTTAAAGAATGAACAAAATTCTTTACGATAATTGCGTTGTTTATCTGCACTCATAGCACCACCAAAAGCCCACATAGTAGCATAGACGAAAACAAATTCGATACTTTCTTTAGTTGGTTCTTTAACGTCCATTAACATACCATCTAATAAATAACATAATGTTTGTACAAGATTGATGTATGGTAATGGCATCAAAGTCTCACATTTACTGGATTGAATGAATTCTACAACCTTTAAGATATATCTATCGAAGAGATCAGGTAAATAAGACTTTTCTGCTTCTTTAGTACGAGTAGCTAACCAACTATCAATATAAGGTTGATAACCAACATCAGTATCATTGATGTATAAAATACCAGCACGAGATACTGTGGCAGGAGTAGCATTCTTAAGAGTATGAATTTCGAACACCATTCTCATAGCATCTGATAAAGGAATACGTTCATTAGATACTAATGTAAGTGTTTTGTTATCATCCATAACTGTATTCATTGATTCAATCCATACAGCATCAATATCTCCATCTAATACAACCCATTTATCAGTTTGAGAAGCTGTAAATGGTGATTGATTCTTACTCATATTTCTCATAATTATAGATAATACACCATCACGCCAGTCTTTTGATAAAGTCATATAACCATATAGTTCACCAGTAGTAACACTCTTAGGATTGACTGTCTCATAAACTGCGACTGGTTTTGATTTTCCTAGATTGATACATCCAGCAAGAGTCTTCCAGACTTCAGTCTTACCACAGCCAGCTGGACCAAGTAACATCACAGAGTGACGAACTTCTAATAATTCTTGAAATTGCATTACTTTTCCTATAAAGAGTTCTTCAGGTTGTAAGTTGGTTTCTTTACATACTTCTACACATTGTTGAGATAAAGTCTGATTAATCTTTGGAGCTAATTCAAGACCAGGGAATAAATCAGAAATTAATCTTAAGAAAATAGGAATATCATTTGCTGGAATCTTTGGTGTATTGAAATCACGAAGAGCACGCATGAGAATAGCTTCTTCTTCGAATTCAGGATCTGCTCGTTTAAGTACACCAGCAACACGAAGTACTGATTTAATTGCACGTAAACCCCAATCATAATGATGTTGTTTAGATAATAATTCTGAAGATAATTCATATAATGTTACGAATTTGATAGATAATGGACGAGCATGTACAAAACCTTCTGCCATTAACATATTCTCTGAAATTGGAACGAAATCAGGTTTAATCATAGCACATGATCTGAATAATGCTTTCAAGTTTTCAGGTAATTCAGTACGTCCAGCATAACCAGGATTCATAGTAATAAACATACCAACACATGGAATACATGAAACCATACTACCTTCAAACATGAATTCACCAACTTTAACATTAGGTGTACCAGCAGGAGCTCCAGCATATTCTTTTTCACGATTAGATGGTACACCAAGGAATGCAATAGCATCTAAGATTGTGCGGACTTGAGTAGCAACTACTGACAATACTTCAATTTCGATACGGTTAAACTCATCGAAACAACCCCAAGCACCAACTTGAGTAAGACCTTTGAAGATATCACCCATAGTTTGATAATTCATTTGATCAGAACAATTAAATACATAACAAATTACACCAATACCACGAGCAAGATCTTTTGTTGTTTCAGTCTTACCAGTACCAGCAGGACCTGCAGGAGCACCACCAAGCATTAAACGAAGAGCAACTGTAAGTGTTACATAACAACGATCAGTTAATGGAGTAATAACAAGACGACCACAATTACCAACATATTCGAAACAATAGAGTGTACTATAATCACAAATACGAATGTTAGCTACTTGTTCCTCATTATTCCAATAATATCTTAATTGAGATTGCCATTTAAAATCGGTATTACTATCAACACGTTTAGCTACAAGTGAAGCTACAACATCACGATTATGTACATCAATAGTAATAACAGTGATAATCTTAACACGATCAGATTTTGATAATTCACCTTGTACTAATTTAATTAAACTTTCTAATCGAGATGTACATACTTCAGCATATTTCTTAACAGCATCTTCAGTTCCTGATTCTAATTCTTCTAATGCATGTTCAGTCTCATCTGTCCACATGACTTGAGATGTGACTAAACAGATTTGTGCACAATAACTAAATACCCATTCTTCTCTTGGTTTACCAGTTTCCCAATCAGCAGCATCTAACATAGAATCTGTTAATACATTAAGTAATGTGATTTGCATATGTTTTACTAATTCATTCAACCAGATTTCTACAGGGCCAACCATTTCGAATAATGAAGGAAATCTTACAGTTTCTTTATCTTTAGAATGCATCATTGAAGCTGCCATCATTGGACCTACATTCATTTCAGGATCATCTTGTAAATCACGTTGTTGATCAGGAGTATAAGATAATTCAAGACCACCAATACCATCAAAGACTGAACCTACATGTGGCATAATCTTTGGTGGATTGTTACCATTCGAAAGAATATCAAGTAATGCAGCATTGGATACGAAATAGAAACGAGGGAAGATATTCTTCTTTACTTCTAAATATTCATTCAATGCTTTCTCACATTTCTCAAGTTCTTTCAATTGACTACCTAATGCAGCTTCACGTCCTTCTGCACAACAAGCAACTACTACACCTGGTTGAGCTTGTAAATCACGCATAAGTTCTTTAAATTCACTATCTACTTGTTCAAATCGTTTAGTATCATCAGGTAATTGAGCTCTAATATCAGCAGAACCTAAAAAGATAGATTCTAAACTTCCCCATGAACGTTGTACTGTTAAAGCATATTTAAGGACAGTATCAACTTCACCAAGAGTAGTCTGCCATTTATGAACACGAGCTTTGAAAAAATCTACAAATTTACCCATACCTGCCATACCTTGTAATAATAATGAATGCTCTTCAAGAGTTTCCAAAATATCATCAGGAGGTGATACAACAAAAACTTCGGTATCACGATGTTGATCGAAAGTAAGTGAGAGTTTAACCCAAGCTTCTTCAATAGTTGATAAACGAGTTTCAATCTTAAGTTCTTTAGTTGCCATCTCTACAATATCTAATACAGCATCAACATGACGATGTAAATTCAATTCAATAAGATCTGATAATGAGAAATTAGGTCCTCTTTCGAATGTAGTACCAGTAGTAGTCATAACAGCTTTCCAATGACGATCACGCATTGATGGTGAATGTAATTCATGAACAACTGGTAAGATAGTGGCCATATTCTTGACATATGAATCAAGATGTTTCATAACACCCCATTCTTTGGCACGTCGTGGTAATTTCTTGAGTTGATTTTGTAATACTTTAACTTCATCAACTAATTCATCAGTCTTAATTTCAGCCCATAAAGTAGCACGCCACACATGGAATAATGATTCAACTAATAATGCAACATCCCATACAGATTTGAGTAATTTAAGATCTTCATGCATTTCTTCTAAGATAACATATTGTGATAATGGTAATTCAAAAAGATCTTCTAATTCATTAAGTTCTTTTGCACGTTCTTCAAAACCTAATAATTGTTTATAATATTTATCCAATAAAGTAAATGCGTCTTTTTGTTTAGTTTCCAACCAACGAAATGGTCCATTATCTTTGAAATCACGACCAAATTTCTTAACTTGTATTTGAAAGGCTTTAAGATCTGCACGAATACCTTCCAACATGGAGTTTTGATTAGGTTGAATACTTTCTTTAACACGATAAGCTTTATTTACAGTAGATTCCCAAATAATAGATGCACGTTCCATAAAATCTAATGCTGATGAACCACCAACTGGTGGTAAATCAATAGCAATATTATGTTTCTTTAGTAAAGATACAACAGATTTTAAAGGATCAAATACCCAACTAATTTCAGGCATACGTTTACGTACATCACGAATATGTGTCATAACAGCCATTAAAGCTTCACGATCACCAGCTTCTAATTCTACATCTAAACCTTTATTAACAGTATTGAAAAATTCAAATAAATCTACTAATTTGTTTCCTACATGATCTTGTAAGAATTGTGTAAATTGATATAACCATTTAGTAACCCATGTACTAATAGATTGTTTAACTGGTTGGGCATTAAATTTAAGGAAATCTACTTCTACAATAGGTTTTAATTCATTGACTTCAGCTTGTACTTTAAGCATTTTACTGACGCGTTCATTAAACATTTCCAAATTAATAGTAGTACGTTTCCAAAAACCACGATTACCAGATGCTTTTGCTGCTTTTTCTGCAGGTTGATGTTCAGAATCTTCAGTATTTGCTTTATCTTCTACATTATCATCAAATGGAACCATTTCAGAACTTACAGCTTCATCTAAAAATTCTGTAAATAAAGCCTGTAAATCAGATGTCCAAAGATATTCATATTTATGGAATACGTCTCTAAATTCATTAGCATTTGCTTCTGTACTTTTTAATAAAGCACTAACTCTTGAACGTTGATCTTTCACTCCAGTAGCAGCACCAAGTTCTCGTACATATGTACCTTCACCAGTATCTAAACGCTTGAAAGATGAAGCAGTTCCCATCATACCATTAATCCAAGTAGCTACTAAATTATTAAGACCAGTATTAGAACTTGTTTTAGTTGCTTCACGATAACCAACTTCAGGCATAAATACAACATTATTACCTACTAAATCTACTTGCACTTCTATTAATGATGCAATATTATGCATTTCCATATATTTTGCATCAATATTTTGAGCAAACATTTTTAATGAAGCAACTAAATGATCAACTAATCCACCAGTAACAATATTATTCACGAAATCAATATATGCTTTCCAATCTGGTAAACCTTGTGACACTTTTAATCGTTTATTAGTATCTTTTAATAAACGATGTACTTCTTGACCATCTTCTTTAACTTTTTGAATACGTGCAAGACGTACTTTCTTTTGTAATTCACCAAAATCTTTTACTGATACAGTTTTAGTTGAACGATCAAATAATGGAATGTTAACCCATTGTGATACTGTAGTTTCAACATGTTTAAGATTAGTTTTAAGCATTGTAAGAATATCAACAGCTTCTTTAGTTTCAGCCATAGCTTCACCAATAAATACATCAATACCATTAGATTTCCAATTCAATGTTTTAGATTTAGTACCAGTTTTACCATCACCAATACCAGCAATCATAGTTTTATCAATCTTTTCAAGTTGAGCTCTAACTAATGGTCGTTCTACAGGTAATAATGTAGATTGTAAATCATTATACATATTGACAATTAAATCTAAATTACCAGTATGTCTTCGGAATACTTCAGCTTGTGTGAAGATTTCTTTAGCTGTAGATGGAACATCTAAGCCTAATAATAAGAAATATTTTACTTCTCTTAATAAACATACCAGAATAGGATCGAAATTAACATATAATAAAGGTGGTGATTCATCACCTTTTCGAATTAATGGATTCTTTAATTTCTCTTGTCCAGTATTTTCAATACCTTCACCCCATGCATCAACACGTTCCTTTTCAAAATCAGCTAAGAAACCCATTAATGATGTATATATTTTAATGACTTCACGTGTATCTTCACGTTCTTGTACTTTACTATCTAATGATTTTAATTTTTCCATTGGTAATTGTGCACGTTCTTGTAGACCACGACACCATGTTAATGCACCAGCAATTGGTGGTAGATTATTTGCTATTGGAATATGATCAGTATGTAATTCATTGAAAATGGTTTGTACTTCATGAATATCTATATGAAGACCTTCAATTAATACACCATGTTTCTTTTCTAATTGATCAGCAACTAATGGACGATGAATTAATGCATCAAATGATTCTAATAATCGGAACATTCCTCTAACTGTAGATGCATCATCAAAACCTTGTACAATAACAGAACCTAATCTACGATCAAGTTCTTTCATACGTGAACGAAATTCATAAAATGCATTTTCAAATTCTTTATTATCAACATCCATAATACCAGATCCAATATTCTTAACTGAATCTACAGCTTGTGTAAAATCAAAATAAATTTGTGCAACAGAAGTAGTAAGTGTTTTACCTTTAGTACCACCAATTTCAGTTTTTGCAAGTTTTTGAAATAATAATATAGTTTCTGCAAGATCTAAAATATCATGACAACGTTCTAAAAATGCATCTAATCTTACAAATATAGCATTATTTTGAATACGCCATGGATTATCTTGACATTCTTCTGCAGCACGTGCTTTATATTGAAAATAAACAGTTTTGAATGAACCAAATGATTTTAATATTCTTTGTAACATTTTAACTACTAATGAACATTGACCATCTTCAATAACTTCAAAGATTGTATCACCATTTAAATAATTACATGCATTTCTTATTAATGTATTACACATTTGACGTAATAATACAACTAAACGTGCTGGTGTATTATAATAAGCAGAATTTTTCCATACTAATAATATCATATGAACAATTGGTTTATAATGTGATTCTAAGCGTTCAAAATCAGCTTCATTTTCAAAACCATCAAACCAAGCAACTAATGGACGAAGATATTTTACCACATTATTTGCTTCACCACGTGCATGAAATACTTCCTTACATAATTTTGCAAATGGTCCATTATATGTTGATTTAGATAAATCTAATACTTTTAACACACGTCTTACTTTATGTGATTGTAATTGATCAAATATACCATTTAAATTTGATGCTTTATGTTTCCAAAATTCTATTTCTGCTGATGGTCCAGGATTATCATGTGATGCAAACATAATTTCAGGATCTAATTTTAAAATATTTTTAATTTGTTTAGTCCATGTTATAATAGCACCTTCTAATGCATGAATTTGCATATGTGCACGTTCTGTACCTGATGATGATTGATCTAAATCACCTTCATCTTTAGGTCCACCTGTTGATGGTAATGGTAAACAAGTAACACCATGAATATTACCTTGTGTAATTTGTACATTTGCAACAAATGTATCAAAATTATCTCTTACATCTTTAGTAATTGTTTCAGACCACATATTTAATGTTTCTTTAGAACCTACAATTGGATGAAATATTCTTTCAGCAATAGTAGCTAAATGTTCTAATGGATCAGCTGATACATCACCATATACAACTTCTTTAGCCATAGATCCTTCTGATAATGATGTTTTATTTAATTTGACCATATAAAATAACATACCTTTAGCAGATTTTTGTGGTATATCAGTTACTTCAATAGAACCTTTAGCTTCCTTAAAAAATATTGCTTGAGCATCAGGATTATCTAAGAAATCATAAACTACTCTTTTTATAGTTTCTCCTTGGAAGTATTCATCGATCTTCTCTATTTGCAGGTGGCGAAAAGCTTGTACCACCTGTCTATAGACATATAGCATACGATTATCTTCATCAGCCATGATGTCTTACACTTGTGATATATACAACCAAATGTAAAAGATCACTGAGACTATT
>Ga0257128_1000026_pt1 | contig 13998 bp, 1 predicted proteins | sample LP_J_2011_P26_10_FD_194408 | JGI IMG/M metagenome (GOLD analysis project Ga0257128, IMG submission 194408) | Metatranscriptome of marine microbial communities from Northeast Subartic Pacific Ocean, Canada - LP_J_2011_P26_10m (Metagenome... | ecosystem: Environmental > Aquatic > Marine > Oceanic ... | reverse complement strand
GGGTTATTCTCAAATATAACAATATATTTCATCTCTCCATTAAAAGATATATCAAATCAATCTATTTTTTTTATCTATTTCTATAATTTATATAATAATCTATTCCAATCAATAAATATCGATCACAGAATCCAATCATCACTAATCAATAACAATACCTAATCAGTATTACATAATAATGCAACAGCACGAAGTGTCCAGAAAGCTGGATTCTTATCCGGAGTACATTTTAATGTAACCATAAAGATATAGAAACGATCAGTACGTTTACGATACTTATAACATGGGCAATCATAAGGTCCATGAGAACCATACAAGTCTTTACGTGATTTATTCTCATCTGGTTTTAATAATGCTGATACTAATAGAACTGGTAAAGGTACAAATAATACTTTTGGTTCAGATTCTTTTAGCATTGTATCACCTGTATTCCAAGCACCTCCTTCCAAGAATAATCCATGGATATAAGCACCTTCAGCTGGACCTTGTTTTACATGATCAACTTTTTCATAATGAGTTACTTCAGTGTGATAAGCAATATCATCAAGGGCCCATTTAGGAGCTTCTTTCTGATGCTTACGACACACCTCTTGTTTCATTGCAGTCAAGAACCCTTGAGGATTGAAGAAACCAGTTAACCAATAGGTTGGTGGTCTTCCTGTAGTTAACCAAGTACGATCCTGGTCATCTCTAAGTAATAAGGAAGAAAACCATAAACCTAAGGTTGGTAATAACCATGAGAACTCATCACCAGCAACTGTAAACAACCACATTTGTGGTACTTTTGCGTCAAATATAGCATCTAGACAATCTTGTAATTCTTCAGTCATCACAACTTCACCATTAATTGCCAGTCTTAATTGTTGTAACATAAATGTAACTTTCGCAAGTACATTTTGCAACCTTTGAATCTCTTGGAATAAAAAGATATTTAATGGAATAGTTAAACCACCTAGTTTATTAATACGAGATTTATAATCATCTTCAATATAATGTTCTGGCATTCTACCAAGAATTTCTAATGCTTTTTCTGAAACAATATCTTCTCGAGATTTACCACCACCACCTCCACCTCCACCTTTAGGTTGAGTTTCACCAAGAGTAGAGAATAACGCATTCACTTCTTTTACTCTAAATGTCAAATCCGCGTTTGGATGAAGTCCAAATATCTCTGGTGAATCAATCTCAGGAAATTGACGAATATACCCATGATAATCAGTAAGATTCTCGTAGTTATTAGATCTATATAAGAATGAATTAGCTGCTTTAAATATTGGTACTTTTGGATTGAATGCAAACTCCTCTTGCAGGGTTGCATTATTCAACCACTCCTTGGTATAGGTCTTAAATAATCTACGATCAAGTGAGTCTGTAATTTTACCACCATACTGAGCTTCACATACCATATACTGGAAGGTTGGCCATGAAATTGAACCGTTATAAAGATGTTTTTCAAGGAAGAGGATACATGCTGTTAAGTCACCATTGTTATATTCGTAAGGAATACCCCAACCAAGACTACCAAACTTTCGTCTCTCTTGTACTGTAGAATGCATGAAACATAATGAAAATAAGAGCTGTCTCCACATCTGTGGATTTGTATCAACTCTTTCTAAACGATCTTGATCTACCAAAATGGTGTAAGATTTCAAGACACCTGCCTTGAGACCAGCTGGTGGTTCATTAGTTACTTTAGTTGACATTTGAAGTAGACCAAGAGGGAAGTTCTTATCTGGTAATGCAGTAATGAAAAGTCTGAATGCCTGATCCATTCCTTCCATTAAATTCTCTAAGAACTCTTCCATAGTTTGCATCAATTCAAGACCAAGTTCACAATTTTGTAATAACACCCAAGTACCATTAGCAGCACCTGCTTGCATAGCTTTGATTGCAACTGGTTCTTGGCCTTCACCCATACTAATAACAGCAGGTGCTGGTAATTTACGCTTACGTGCTAATGATTCAATTGGTTCTGTAGGATCAGCACCAGTAGATAACAAGAAGATAACAGGAGTTTCAGCTACTGATGTATCAAATATAGATTCAATAGTATCAGTGACAGGTTCGACATATCTTGGTCCCATTTCCTCTGTATTCTTAATAAACCATTTGGACATCAACATGCAACGATCCATACGCAACATACGTACAAGTAATAATTTATAGAATGCACCTACATAAGGAATCTCACTAATCTTAGTTTCATAATCAGGAATTGAAGCATTTTCTGGTTCATTATCTTCATACCAACGTCTCCACATTGCTTCATTACTTGACATATCATTTGGTAAATTAGTAAACACTTTATTTGATTGAGATAATTCAATAATATTCAACCACACATCATTAGGTAACCAATTAAATGGTTTACGACGTACAGACTCAATATCCAAAGCAGCACCACCTCTCAAGAATAATGTTAAATCATGAGAACTCAAGTGACCAGCAGTAATAAGAATCTTCATTGTTACTAGTAACGTAAATGTAAGTTTATCAGCTTCATACAAACCTCTATTAATGTAACGATATACAATATAAGTTAATGTATAAATAATATTTGTTACACGTTTAGATGCTAAGGTAGCTTTGTCAGCTTGATCCATAGAATCCATGAACAGTACTAAGAATTGTGTCAACGAAGTTTGATACATCACATTCACACCTGACATTTCTACTACAGCAAAGTAAAGGACTGAACCACGAGTAGCAACAGGTCTAAACTGTTCTCTTTTCTCGGCAATAGATGCTTTAGTTTCAGCAGCAGCAGTTAGTTTGATATTCACTTCTGCTGCCTTTGCTTTCGTATTAGCAAGTACACCAACAAGTTCATCATCCTCAAGAAGATTACCTGTATTAGATGTAAGACGAGTTAATAATGAAGCATCAAGTGCTAATAATGCTTTAGTATTTTCATTGACTTCGGCAAGGACACCATTCAATTGTTCTTCAAGTGCTTTCTGTTCCTTACCAATCACTTTACCAAGTAATTGCTCTTCAAGACCTTTTTGAGTCACAGTGAAATCAACTACTGTAGTTTTTGCTTGTAATTCAGGTGAAAAATTAGGATTAGGTAAACGAGTAATGAAATACATCATAAATTTCTCATCATAATCCATCAATTTATCAGATACATTTACGAACTTTCTTTTACCTTTTTGGATTAATTGTTTCTCTAATACAGGATCAAGCATAGGATCAATTTCTTCTTCTACACCAACAATAACCAAAGCCATACCATCAGCCATACAGAATTCAAGTTTATCTTTCAATTTAGTATCACCTAGAGTAGTTTGACCCCATACAGGCACATTATTGGCTTCTTTATTCTTGATCCAATTGATGGCTTGACCTTGTGGATCTATCATTAATGGGAATCGTGATGAACGAGTGACTAAAATACCATTCTGAATAGACAGAGGATCAGCAGGTAAACCTTGCATATTCCAATCACCAATGATACCAATATCAACCATGAAGGAGATGACATCTAAATCACGTGATACAGGAACATTACGATTTAAACAATCTGCAATAAATTTGTCTTCAATCATATACTTACGGAATTCTTGATTAAATGGACCTGTATAACATACAAATGCGCAGGAAGCTGCACAATCACCCACTAATCTTCTCTTCATATCAGAGAAGTTATTTGAATCTTCTGTCCAACGTACCCTTTCACCTGCAAGACCACCGATCAACTGAGAAGCTTGAGTCATCTTACGTTGCAGTGCCATAGCACCGTCTTCGATACGTCTCTTTTCAGCCATCTGGGCATCAAACATAGACTGTAGTCCATCAAGAGTCTCTTGACAGGAAGCAAGACGAGCTTCAGCTGCAGCTAATGCAGTATTAGCTGCTTCTAGATTACCTTCAGCAATAGCTAATGCTTCTAGTTTTGGTTTCACAATTTTAGAAGCTTCATGATAGAACTTCATTGCTCTTACCCATGTACATAAACCTTCAGCAGCTTTAGATGCATTCTTAGCAACTTTAGAATTAAATTGTTCTAAATCTACATAAGCAGATAAAAATTCGATTGTTTCTTCAGTAATCTTATCTTTACCTTCTTTACCAAAGTCTTGTACTTGTTTTAAGAAATCTGCTTGATTCATTAGATTCACACCATGTGGTCTGAATGATGGTTGAAGGAACATAATATCAGTTTTAGCAATATTCATATCCTCTTTAACTACTTTATTCATAGGTAATTTGAATAATAATAAAATACCATCAAACACTAATTGAATAATAATAGCAGGATTAGCAAAACGTTTTACTTCACCAATATCAGCTGGCTTGATTGAATCAATAGCGGTTTCAGCTTCATCCACAAACGGTTGAGCTTTAGCTAAATCAGCCATACAAGCAGATTTCTCTCCAGCAATACGAGTGGCATCTGCCATACACTTCTCTTTGATAGTGGACACTTTATCAGCTTCGGTTTTAGCTTCAGCTGATGATACCTCCAATGATTCAAGCATTTTATTAGTTTCTTTCGTAGCAACTTCTAATTTGATTTGTTCTTCAGCTAAGATTATCTTCATATCTTCCACATCAGCAGCACCTTGAATCAATTTCTCAAGACCAAGATTAACACTTGATTCTTTAATTTTCATTGCTGCAAGTTTATCTGAATACAAACCAATAAATGCTTGAATAAAAGATAGATAAGATTTAGGGGTTTGAAACACACGTCTACGCATCTTAACGAAATATTCATCACACACTTCAGTCACCATGGCATGTACCATACCCATGTGCGTCATAAGACCTTGTTTTTCTTCTGGAGTACATTCAACATGAAAGTTACCAATAAAAGCTTCAGATAATGCAACAAGTGCGTCAGCTGGCCATGGTAAGAACCAATCGATTGTAGGACATGAAAAGACACCAGGGAATTTACGAGCTCTTACTGGAAATTTAGGATTCATTGGTGACATACATATCATAAGATGAAGATTATCTCTGACTTTATCAATAAAGAATTGTTTAAGATTATCTTGTGTATCTTCCATACCGTGTCTTTCCTTAAGGAAAACATTACGTAGATCAGCAGTGATAGCCATGTACTCATCCTTAGCAAAGAGACCTGGAATATCACCAGTCAACAATACCGAGTTAATAAATTCTAAGAAAACTTCATCTTTGATTTCACTTTCAGTAAATAAAAATGTTGTTGGTTTACATTGATGACCTGCATTCTTATATAAGTTTTGCATATCTTCCAGGAAGGTTGCACGATTGTATTGTTTTGTTAGTGTAATTTGGAAACACATAGCACGAGATATGTATGATGATAATCTTGTTAGTGACTGTTTACCGGAACCACCAACACCAACTAACATACCACTACCACGAGGCATTTCCATCAATCTGTTAATACGTAATAAATGTTCTAAAGCATCATTAAACAGAACCAATTCCATCTTCTTTGATGGAAATTCTGAATTATATTTCGCCAAGAATTCTTTAGCTACAGGTAATACATCTACTAATGTACCTCCAGGCTCATAAACTTTAGGTGCATCTGCTTCTAATACTCCTTCATCATCATAGATATCAGGACGTAAGAAATTGACCATATAAAATGGATCATGACAAAGACCTGTCATCTCTTCACCGAATACAAGACCCATTTGAGCTTCCATAAACTTAGCATACATTGCTTTATCCTTAAGATTTGTAAGTTTATCAGAAAATACACGTTCACATTCATGTTTCCAAATCTTCAACAGAGTAAGACCACCACCATCGAATTTAGTCATACCTTGTTCACATCTCCAACCACCTGTTTTAATAGTAGAAGTAGGACAGAGCATCACACCTTGGAACACACGTGATAATTCTCTGAGATTGAATATATAATGGAATTTTGCAGGTGTAGGAAGCATCTTATCTTTCATTGTTTTCCATAAATTGATAGTTGCTGTAGTTAATTTGTTAACTATATCCATGGTATCTTTATCGTTATCTTTTTTAGGGAATCTTCCATCAAGCATTTGTCCATAAATATCATTAATAGAAGTAATTGAAGGTAGCACCATATTGAATAGGTAGAAATTACGTTTTAATCTATTTGGAATATCATTCTTACCACCTCCAGGATGTTGCATAGCACCAAGATATTGTAAGTCTTCACAATTCTTAAAATCACCTCTCTTATCTTTATCTAAGAAACAGAAACCTGAATATTCTACAAATAATCTAACCATTTCAAGTGTAGGTTGATCACCCCATTTATTGATTTCAGGCATTGACATATCATCCATAAAGATCGTCATAGCTTTACCTCCAGGTGGACCAAAGTTCTTACCACCACGTTTTTCTAATTCAACTTCTACAGAAGATTGTGCCATAAATGGTGTTGTAGCGGATGAGAAATTAACTCTCTTGATCATCATATGTTCAGGATCTAATTCATGGAAGAACATTAATGCAGTACTGGTCTTAGCTGTACCTTCACCACCTACCATACATACAGGTTTCTTCTGTTTATGCATATGACGTAAGTTGTAATTAGCTCTTGTAGAATCCATTGTAGGGACTAAAAGATTACTGAAATCAAGTGTGTCTGTTTGAGGATATTCCCACAGTGGTGGTTTCCAGAGCTTCCACATACCATCAGCTGAATCAACCATGTATTCATAGATTGTTTCATGTTCTCCGACTTCAGGCATTTGTTTATTGGTATCTTTGGAGCGTAACCAATCATCAAACTTCACACGATCATCATGTTCAAGAAGACCACCAACAGACCAAGATAATGAATACAAGAATATCTTTTCTAATCTATTTTCGGTATCAACAGAGATATCTAGTGCTCCTTTACCTTCAGTTAAACCAATGATAAGATCACACATAGCTGAACATAAACCAACACGTGAAGCTTTCAATACAGGTGCTAAATTACGATTCATAAAATCGAATAAAGGACCAGGATAAGTAGGATCACAAGTGCCTAAGTATTGAGTTACCATAGTACGATATTTATCTTGATATTGAGCAGGTTGTTTTCTTACCCATCCTTCTACTACAGGTTCCCAATCAAGATCAGTTTCTGATACATAGATAATACCAGCACGTGATACTGTAGCAGGAGATGCATTTACAAGTGTTTCTACTTCAAACATAATCTTCACATTATCAGTCATAGGAATACGATCACCATTAGCAAGTGTAAGGATACGATTATCATCAAGTACAGTGTTAAGATCTTCAATCCAAATCGCATCTACAGGTCCATCTGCAATAATCCATGTATTATAAGTATTAGCACGATTATTGAACTTAGCCCACATAGCAGCAAATACACCTGTAGTCCATTCACCTGACATCGGATCTACTTCACCATACATCTCTTGTGCACGAATAGCTTTAGGATTTAATCTACAATCTTTATGAGATATACCTGTAGTGACATCTAAGGATTGACGCAAGTTCTTGAAGATGTTTGTTTTACCACCACCTGATGGCCCTACAATCATGATACCATGACGTACTAAAGTAGTATCATAAAATTGTAATACTTTATTAACCCAATTTGGATGATATACAATTTTATTATGCTCTACAGCATCTTTTAAAGCAGCTTCTAATACTGAATAATCTGCTTTTGCAGGAGGTGTTAAATTAGGGAATAAATCAGCTAATAATGATAAAAATAGAGGTACATCCTGAGCTACAAATTTAGATAAATTCATATCACGAAGAGTTCTGTATAGTAAGAAATCTTCTCCAGCTGTAACATTAAGACGCTTAGTTGCACCAGCAGTACGAAGTACAGCAAGGATGTTACGAAGACCCCAATCATAATGTTTTTGTGCTGATAATTGTTCTTTAGAAGTGTTATATAAATTAAAAAACTTTTGCGCAAGCATTTCATATGAGTTATAACCAACAGAACATAATTTCACTTTAATAATCATCTGGAAATCAGGAACCATCATAGCTACACCACGGAAGAGTGCTTTCAAATTCTCTGGTAATTCTTGACGACCTGCATAACCAGGATTCATTGTAATAAAGAAACCACAAGCAAATACTAAATTAACTTGTTGTGGATCACCAGGAAATTGGAAGGTAATAGCACCTGCTTTCTTAGCATTAATAATAGATAACACTTGTTGTGCTACAACAGAAAGGACAGGCAAACGAATACGATTAAATTCATCAAAACAACCCCATAAACCTGCCATACAAATACCTTTGAAGATCTTAGCACAATCTTTATAGGATTGTTGATCTGTACAATTTGTAACAACAACAAAGATACCAAGTGAACGACCAAGATCTTTAACGGTTTCGGTCTTACCAGTACCAGCAGGACCAGCAGGTGCACCACCAAAGAACATACCTAAAGCTTGAGCGAGAGTAATATAACATCTATCAGTAAGAGGTGTAATCACAAGACGTTCTTTAGCACCTAAATATTCAAATTGATAATTAAAATCAACATCTGTAATTGAGACAACAGTGGCACCTTCAGATGATACTTCATCAGAAGCAGCTGGTTTCCAATTAAATCGAGCTTGTTTCAACCATTCGAAATCATTAGCATCTTGAACTTTTCGTGATTTGTTAAGGGAATATAATTCATTGGTTACATCTTTCTGATGCACATGAATAGTAACCATTGTTTCAATCTTAGTACGATTAACTTTAGATCCTAAATCTTGTAAACACCAACTGGACATTTCTTTTAAGATATCATTTTGACGTTGAAGACATTCTTTCATTGCAGTCTTTTTAACACGACAAACTTCAAGTGATTCTTGATTATCAACAGTCCATAAAATTTGTAAACCAAGTAATGCAAATTGAGAAATATTATCATTAACAGCACGACGAAGATCACCAACGCTACCTTTAACTTGTACAAAGTCAGAAGCACATGATCTAGCTTTATTTTTCATTGTAAATTGCATCTTCTTTAACATTTCAACTAACCAATCTTCAATATTTCCAACGGCTTTTACTGGTGTAGAGAATTTTATTACTTCATGTCCAACACCACCATCACCATGCATCTTTTCAATAATAGTTTTATCTTTTTTATTATGATCAACATAACGAATAGCATCAAATACTTTCTCATAATGATCATTCATAGAAAGAGGATCTGAACCTTGAGATAAGATAATCAATAGACCTGGATTTGATACAAAATAAAAACGTGGAAATTTATTTCTTTTTTGTTCTAAATAACCTTCAAGAGATTTTTGACAACGTTCAAGTTCAGCATACATCACTGGTAATGAAGTTCTAAGTACTTCATTTGCACAGCATTCTAATACAATCTTAGTATCTGTAGCTTTTGCCATAATTTTTTGCCAATCCTTATCAACCTTGGAAAACTTTTTAGCTTCCATAGGCATCTGTTTAGCGATATCACCACCAGTAAATACAGATTCAAGTGAACACCATAACATTTGTACTTTTAACCAACGTTCTAATGTATCTGACGAGTCTGATAAGCTACCTAATAGCTCTTGAGCTTCTTCTCTGAATGGTGTGACATGACGCATAGTTAAGAAAGCTTGAAGATTCATTTGAGCTTCTTCTAATTCTTCCATAATACCAACAGTACCTTGTAGGATATTAATATTACGTCCTTTCCACTCCTTGAATGCAAATTCTTGATCTGACCAACGTTCTTTAATTTCAGCAAGACCAATCTCAATCTTCAATTGTTTATCGGCACCGTCGGTTACTTCTTCGATATCGTCACGTTTGCCTGGCATATCAATTTCTAATAATGTTTGTAATTTGAATTCTGGTGATGCTTGATCAAAATCAGCACCTGTGATTTCTTTAATTTCATCCCAATGTCTATCACGAATAGATTCTTTACAAAGCTCTTGAAACAATGGTAATACAATTTGGAAATCTTCAACTTCTACTTTAAGCATCTTATATGCAGAGTATTCTCTAAGACGAGCTGGTAGTTTCTTAACGCGTAATGCAAAGGACTCCATCTTCTCATTCATATCACCAATTTGTACAAGTACATCAGACCATAAAATAACTTTCCATTCAGTAAGTGTACCAAGTACATCTGTATAGAGACCAAATAATTGATCAGCTAATTTGATTTCCTTAGTTGTTTGTAATAGTTCTGGATAATCAGTAATAGGTAAGGCAAACAGATCTTCACCACCTTTATAAGAATCCATTTTTCTTTCTCTAATCTTAAGTTGTTCTTTGAAATTTTGTAATTTATCAACAGCATCAATAGGATCCATACCATCTACCAGTGGACCATTTCTTTGGAAATCATCACGGAAATTTACAACGTCGATCTTGAAATCACGAATATCTCTCAGTAAAGTACGTTTAAAACCAGTTTGAGTTTTAGATAATTCTTCTGTACGTTGTTCAGCAAGTTTCAATAACTTCTTCCAATTAGTACGTAATACAGTCTTCTTATCAATTTCTTCTTTTTCCATAAATCCAGATGTTAAGTATGATTCAAGCATGCGATACATATCCATAATAGGATTGATCTCCATCTCCATAGATGATTCACGATCACGAATATCAGTAAGTAATCTCATAATAAATCTTAATGAATCAAGATCAGTACATTCACGTGAAACTTTACCGTTAGTGGTACGCACAAATTCAGTGAGTTCTTCAAGCTTTCTTTTAGCTTGCATATGTAGGTTATCAGAGAAAGTGATCTTCCAGCGATTACATTCTGATGATAATTGAGATTTAATAGATACAGTTCTTAATGATAATGCACCAATATTATGTATAGTATCAATAGTACCAATGGTATCATCAATATCACCAAAACTACGTAATTTTTTATCATAATCATCAAGAGATGGCTCAGTGGCCATAAACTTATTATATGATTTTACTTTTTCTTCTTCCCATAACCAATTATATTGAGTAAATGAATTCAAATAATCTTGTACAGTATTACGAATACCTTGAATACATCCAGTTAATAATAAAGCTACACGTACAATTTCAATATCTTTAGTAATACGATCAAAAAATGATTTATTTACTTTGATGCTGGCATCAGCATCGAATGACCAATCACGTACAGTCTTAAAGCACTTCAATATAGCTTGTGCAGAACGATTAATACACTCTTGAATCTCATCTAATGATGGATCTAATACCACATTTGGAGCTGCTAATTGAATATCAACTTCAAAGAAAGGTTTAACAATTACATTTCCTTCAGGTCTTGAACCAATACGTTTCTTTAATGCATTCATTGAGTTCTTAGCACAATGTAATAGTGCTTGATACATGAAATGATTATAATGTTTACGTAACTTTAATACTTCATCTTCCGTAGTTGAATCATTGACACCATCTAATTTATAAGAATCAATAGTTGAGATTAAATCACGGACTGCATAATCAATCTCTACATTTTTACCTTGTAATAATGTAGATTGTTTACTAATCCAACGTTCTTGCATTCTAACGAAATCTTCAACAGTAAAGGCATCTGAATCTGGTAAGTCAACTAAAAGAGTTTTGGAAACAATTTTCAAATTCTTCTCAATACGATTTTCAATAATATCATTGATATTAACAACTAATTCATCTAATCTTTTAAGTCCTCCTTGAACATGTTCTTTATAAGCATCAATATTCATAGAAGTCCATGTTAATGTAATCATACCAGGTCTTAACTTATATTCCATATCTCTGAAATGTGGACGTAATACCATAGCTGTAACAGGAATCACACTTGATATTACTTTATCATATTCTGATAAAGCCCAGTGTAATTCGTTATGATAATTCTTAAATTTCTCTTCTTGGAATAATACAATACGAGCAGCATCTGGAATATCAATACCCATACGATCCAAGCACTTAGCTTCACGGATTAATTGAAGAATTTCTTGATCAAAATTGACATATAATTTTCCATCATCAGGATGACGAATAATAAGCGTAGCTTGTAAACCAGCTTTAGCTTGATCAATCGCTTGGACCCAAGCTTGATACCATAAATATTCAAATGCGACTAACGTTTTAGCTACTTTATTATATAATTTAATAATACGCTTAGCATCTTTACCAGCAAGGACATTTTGATTTGATTCAAATTGTTTCATAGGTTCTTCGATTCTCTTAAGGAGATGACGAGACCATGTAATATTACCAGCTACCGGAGGTAAATTACGTGGGATTGGAGGATCATGTTTCTCACGTTCATATAATTGTTGTACTTGATCTAATTCTGCACCATAGTTTTGAAAGATAATATTTAATTTTGAATCTAGATCTGACTTAAGACTTTCACGTTGTAAGATTGATTGGAACTTACGTAATAAAGCTAATGATGATTCAATTGATGTAATATTTTCAAATGATTGATTAATAAATTGTTGTAATGCTGCTTCAAGATCTGTAATTTTAACATTGAATTCTACATAATCACGATCAAATTTATTATTATGATAATCCAAAAGGTCATGATTTTTTAAACGAAATTCTTGTTTAATTGTACCAAATTGCTCAATAAGACGCTCCATACCTTCTAATTTATTCTTAGAGAGTGATGTAAATTGATCAATAGTTGAAAACATATCAATTAATTTGATTACACGTCTGCAAAATAAATCAAATTTACCAAAAATTTGCATTTGATTGAATGAAAATTGTTTACCTTTTGGCGTTTGTTCTAATTTCTGTTTTGTATTCTTATATTGATCTTGATAAGCTTCATTTAATTTTAAACATGATTCTAATTTACGTACTAGATCTTGAGGATCAGTTTCCCATAAACCATCAATGTCTTCTTCACCAGTAATATGAGTTTTACAATTCATAATCATTTGTTCGGTGATCTTCATAAATAAATTAGTCATTCTTTCTGGTGTATTATAATAACGTGCAATAGTATGAATCATTTTAATTGAATTCATTAATGCAGGTAATGTATCTTGAATTGATTCAGCATTACCAGTGTATAAAGGATCAATAAATCTTTCTAAAGTAAATAAATATTTTACATTATCCTTAGCTTCATTTGCAGATTCTGTAATTTCTACATCAATTTGTTTCCAACGTCTTAGTAGAGCAATAATATTATGTTTACCTGTATCAGCAGCATTTTTAGTTAATGTTGATAAATGTGCAACAACTTGCTTACAATCAGGACGCTTTAATTGTTCTGTAATTGATGTTAATTTTTGCATTCTTGATCTCCAATATTCTAGTTCACCACGAGGACCTACATCTTCTGTATTTGTACGTTCAGGACGATTTAAAAACTTTTCAACAGAATTACACCATTCAGTTAATATTTGTTCAAAATGTTGAATAGCATCTGGTGGTAAACCAACACGATTTCCACGTGCTTCTATTTGTTTTATAATTTTACCATCTGGTTCTCTTAACTCGAGACCATTAGCAAAGGATGATACAGCATCATTAATGTTTGTGATAAAGGACCCAATCTCAGTCTCAAACTCTTTTTTCTGTTCATCATCAACTTTACCCCAATTATCATAAGAATCAATCATAGGACGATATGATTGGGATAATATTGCTTCAATGGTACCTAATGCAGAAGCACCAAGTTCACCAAATAATAAATCTGTAGCACCTGATGTTGTTACATCTAATGCTACGCCTGGTTGTGTATTACGTACAAAATAACAACATTTATACATCATTAAACCAGAATTACCATCTGATAATTGTAATATTTTAGGACCTAATTCTTCTGGTTTCGATTCACCATCAAAGGTTGGCTGATAGAATACAAATAATCTACCAGAACCTTCACCACGAAAGAATGCACCAAATTTACTTAGTGCGCTCTCTTGACGCATAAAGCCTTGAGCATCCTCCGGTGCGAGACCTTCGGAAGTAAATGTTTCTACTATTTTAGAGATACACCATCGGTGCTTCTCACTTAAACTCATTATTTAATGAATTTATAACTTATACTGTTCTTAAGTCTCCTTAGAAAAACTAAAAAAAGCAATACAAATTAAAATGAGTTCAAAT
>Ga0257128_1000023_pt1 | contig 14121 bp, 9 predicted proteins | sample LP_J_2011_P26_10_FD_194408 | JGI IMG/M metagenome (GOLD analysis project Ga0257128, IMG submission 194408) | Metatranscriptome of marine microbial communities from Northeast Subartic Pacific Ocean, Canada - LP_J_2011_P26_10m (Metagenome... | ecosystem: Environmental > Aquatic > Marine > Oceanic ... | reverse complement strand
CTCCAAAATCAATTGGAAATCCGGGGTTTTCTGGTCCCTTTTCCATTTTGACTGAACCATGAGCTTGTTCAAATTTTCTAACATTTTCAGTTAGAGCATGAATCAACCTTTTTGTATTTTGAGGATTCATCACAACTCTACTCTTAACCTTCGCTTTAGGAACACCTGGCATAATATTCACAAAATCCATAATAAACTCTGAATTTGAATGTGAAATAATTGCCAAATTTGTATAAACTCCTTCAGCAACCTCTTCGTTCAACTCAATACTAAGTTGATTTTCTGATTTATTATTGTCCTTAAAATTAGCCATTAAATTTCCTCACTAATTTTACGCGTTTCTAAAACTGCCTCATATTCTTCTCTGGACCCTACAACAATGTCTTTGTATATCTTAAGACCAGTTCCAGCTGGAATCTTTTTACCAACAATAACATTCTCTTTTAGTCCTTCTAAGTAATCTACCTTACCATGAACAGCTGCTTCGTTAAGAACCTTTGTCGTTTCTTGGAAGGACGCTGCTGAAATAAAGGAGTTAGTCTGAAGTGAAGCTCTTGTTATACCTTGAAGAATAGCAGTAGATGTTGCAGGAATTGCTTCCCTCGCTTCTACTAACTTTTTATCTTCTCTCTTCAAGTAAGAGTTTTCTTCTCTTAATTTTCTAGCCGTAATAATTTGACCAGCCTTCAACTCAGAAGAATCTCCAACTTCAGTGATAATCATTTTACCAAAGACATTATCATTTTCTTTATGAAAATCAATTTTGTTTGCGATTTCCTTTTCCAAAAACTTTGTATCTCCAGCATCATTAATCACCACTTTTCTCATCATTTGTCGAACAATAACTTCAAAGTGCTTATCATTTATACCTACTCCTTGCAAACGATATACGTCTTGTATTTCATTTACTAAATACTCTTGTACTTTAGTAGGACCCATTATTCTAAGAATATCACTTGGTGTTGTAGCACCCTCAGATAATGGCATACCAGATTTAACGAAATCATTTTCCTGAACTAAAATGTGCTTAGACATTGGGACTAAGTACTTTTTAATTTGACCAGTTTTCGCTTCAACGATGATCTCTCTGTTACCTCTCTTGATCTTACCATAACTAACAATTCCATCAACTTCAGCAACTACAGCTGGATTAGAAGGATTTCTTGCCTCGAATAACTCAGTTACTCTTGGAAGTCCCCCTGTAATATCTCCACCTTTAGCAGCTGCGCGAGGAATTTTAGATATTGTCTGACCAGATTTAACGGATTGACCATCTTCAATGTTAATATGCGCCCCAACAGGTAAAGAGTATGTTCTTAAAACATCTTTCCCTTTGACTACCTTAATTGTCGGGTTTTTCTTCTTATCTCTATTTTCAACAATTACCTTTTCCTCAAATCCAGTTTGCTCATCAGACTCTACTCGGTAAGTAATTCCCTCCTCAATATTTTCAAATTCAACTTTACCAGCTTCCTCTGTAATAATTGAAGCATTGTAAGGATCCCACTCACAAACAACATCTCCTTTCTTAACCTTTTTACCAGCCTTAATATAAAGCTCAGCACCATAAGGTATTAAATTCGATGTCAGTTGAATTTTAGTTTTAGGATCCACAACTCTCATTTCGGCAGAACGTCCTATAACGATAATTACTTTTTCACCTAAATCATTTTCACCTTCTACTGTCTTTAATTCATCAATTTCAAGAACCCCATCATATTTAACGATGTTTTTGTTATCTGTTGATGATGTAGATGCTGTTCCTCCAACGTGGAATGTTCTAAGCGTCAACTGCGTTCCTGGTTCCCCAATAGACTGAGCAGCAATAACTCCGACAGCCTCTCCAACCTTAACTAAACGTCCCGAAGCCAAGTTTCTTCCATAGCATTTAGCACATATTCCACGAGGTGCCTCACAAGTAAGAGCAGATCTAATTTCTACAGCATCAATAGGAGAAGCATCAATTTCTGCAGCAATTGTTGCAGTAATTTCCTCAGTAGACTTAACAAGTATTTCACCAGTTTGCGGATGTAACACATCGTGAACAGAAGTTCTACCTTCAATTCTTGCAGCAAGCGAACTTACAACCTCATCATCTTTCATTAACGCAGAAGTTTCTAAACCTCTTAAAGTACCACAATCTAACATCGTAACCACAACATCTTGAGCTACATCAACTAAACGTCTCGTTAAATATCCAGCATCCGCTGTTTTAAGCGCAGTATCTGCAAGACCTTTTCGGGCACCATGTGTAGAAATAAAATACTCAAGAATAGATAATCCCTCTTTAAAGTTAGAGATAATTGGATTTTCGATTACAGCTTGAGAGGTTGCTCCAGATTTTTGTGGTTTAGCCATTAATCCCCTCATTCCGGATAACTGACGAATCTGTTCTTTTGATCCCCGAGCACCTGAATGATACATCATATAAACAGAGTTAAATCCTTGACGATCTTCCTCTAATTGATTCATTAGGACCTCAGTCAACTCCACATTAGTTCTACCCCAAACATCTATAACTTGGTTGTATCGCTCATTATTAGTAATGAACCCCATGTTGTAGTTGTTCTTAATCTCTTGAATTTTCTCTTCAGCTTGAGCAACTAATTTAACTTTCGCTTCTGGTATTAAAACGTCATTTAAAGAAAAGGACAATCCTCCTTTAAATGCATTAGAGAACCCTCTCTCTTTAATCTTATCAAGGAAATTTGCTGCTTCAGCCATTCCTGTAATTCTTATTACCTCAGAAATAACCTTCTTTAACTCCTTCTTAGTTAATAACTTGTTAACAAACCCAACAGCTTTAGGAGTATCTTGATTAAACAGAACTCTACCTGCAGTTGTTTCAATGATTTTTTCAACCAGTTGATCACCCTCTCTAATAGAAGTTTTAACCTTAACGGTCGCGTGTAATTCTACCGCTTTTTCATTAAGTGCAATAATAACTTCCTCTGGAGAGTAAAAAGTCATTCCTTCCCCTTTGACAGGTTCTTTTTTCGTTCCCTTCTTCTCTTTTGTAATATAATACAGTCCCAATACCATATCCTGAGAAGGTACAGCAATTGGTTCTCCATTTGCAGGATTAAGAATATTATGAGAAGCCAACATTAACATTTGAGCCTCAAGGATTGCTGCATTACCAAGCGGTAAATGAACAGCCATTTGATCCCCATCAAAATCCGCATTAAACGCTGAACAAGCCAATGGATGTAATTGAATCGCCTTACCTTCAATTAGTTTAGGCTGGAAAGCCTGAATACCTAATCGGTGAAGTGTAGGAGCACGGTTAAGTAAAACAGGGTGTCCTTTTAAAACGTTTTCTAGAATATCCCAAACGACAGGGTCTTTCTTATCAACCATTTTCTTAGCAGACTTAACAGTCTTTACAATCCCTCTTTCAATCATCTTTCGAATGATAAATGGTTTGTAAAGTTCAGCAGCCATATTTTTTGGAATACCACACTCGTGTAACTTCAAGGTTGGCCCAACAATAATAACCGACCGAGCAGAATAATCAACTCTTTTTCCAAGTAAATTCTGACGGAAACGCCCTGACTTACCTTTTAAGGAATCGGATAATGATTTCAATGCTCTATTGGCATCTGTTTTTACAGCATTTGCCTTTCTTGAGTTATCAAATAACGAATCTACAGCTTCCTGCAACATACGCTTTTCATTACGTAATATTACCTCTGGAGCCTTGATCTCGATTAATCGTTTTAATCGATTATTTCTAATAATAACTCTTCTATAAAGATCATTTAGATCCGACGTTGCAAAACGACCTCCGTCTAATGGAACTAATGGACGCAATTCTGGTGGAATTACAGGAACCACTTTAATAATCATCCATTCAGGACGATTTTCAATGTGTTTGTTGGCAGATCTAAAAGCTTCAACAACCTGAAGTCTTTTTAAGGCTTCAGCTTTTCTTTGTTGAGAAGTTTCTGTATTTGCTTTGTGTCTTAATTCATAAGACAAAGCATCAAGATCTAACCTTTTTAATAAGAGCTCAAGTGCCTCAGCACCCATTGCAGCAATAAATTTATTAGGATCTTCATTATCTAAGTACTGATTATCAGCAGGTAAAGCATCTACTATGTCTAAGTATTCTTCCTCTGTTAAAAAATCTAGATAGGATAATGGTTCACCATCTTTATTTGTGGCAATACCAGGGTTAACAACTACGTATCTTTCGTAGTAAATAATCATATCTAGTTTCTTAGTAGGTAAACCTAGTAAGTAACCCATTTTGTTTGGTAATGATCTAAAGTACCAAATATGAGCAACCGGAACAACTAATTGAATATGTCCCATTCTCTCACGACGTACCTTTTTCTCAGTAACCTCTACACCACATCTATCACAAACAATCCCTTTATATCGGATTCTCTTATACTTCCCACAGTGACACTCCCAATCCTTTACAGGTCCGAAAATCCTTTCACAAAACAAGCCGTCTCTCTCAGGCTTATAAGTTCTGTAGTTAATTGTTTCTGGTTTTATAACCTCGCCACTTGAACGATCTAAAATCAGTTCAGGAGATGATAAGCTGATAGTGATCTTATCAAATTTTGGTGGAGTTTTTACATTTTTTCTATATGCCATCGTTCTACGATAATAAATTCAACAAAAAATCAGTTACCCGGATTAACCTAACGAAATGTTAAGACCTAATCCTTGAAGTTCGTGTAACAATACGTTAAACGATTCTGGAATACCAGGTTCCGGCATTGGTTCACCTTTAACAATTGCTTCGTAAGCTTTCGCTCTACCGTATACGTCATCCGACTTAACAGTTAAAATTTCACGAAGAATATTGGCAGCTCCAAATGCTTCAAGCGCCCACACTTCCATTTCTCCAAAACGCTGCCCTCCGAATTGAGCTTTACCTCCAAGTGGCTGCTGCGTTATTAATGAATATGGTCCGATAGAACGAGCGTGCATCTTGTCATCAACTAAGTGACCTAACTTAAGCATATAAATTATACCTACTGTTGCCGGTTGATCAAAACGTTCTCCAGTTCCTCCATCGTGCAAGTAAGTTTGGCCATTTTCATTAATACCAGCTTTGTCTGTATATTCTTTTATTTGATCTAAAGATGCTCCATCAAAAATCGGTGTGGCAAACTTCATACCTAATTTCTCTCCTGCCCAAGCAAGAACAGTTTCATAAATTTGACCTAAATTCATCCGCGAAGGAACTCCTAATGGATTAAGTACAATATCTACTGGTGTTCCATCCTCTAAGAATGGCATATCTTCTTCACGAACGATTCTAGCAACAATACCTTTGTTACCGTGACGACCAGCCATCTTATCTCCAACCTTAAGCTTTCTTTTCTTAGCTAAATAAACCTTAGCCAATTTAACAATACCCTGCGGTAATTCATCCCCAATGGTAATCGCGAACTTTTTACGTTTATGAGCACCTAAGATATCGGAAGCTTTAATATTGAAATTATGAATCAAACGTTTAATCAAATCGTTAACAGCCTCGTCTTTAGACCAGTTCATAGGATTTACATTATCATAATCGACATCTGCTAAAGCCTTTTTAGTAAACTTTGATCCTTTTCCTATTAATTCCTCCTTGTATAAGTTAAAAACCCCAGCAGAAGTTTTACCCTCTACAATTTTCCAAAGCTTTTCTAATAAAATACCCTTAACCTCACCGAGGTCTTTTCTATATATTTCCTCTAATTTAGCAACTGCATTCTTTTCTTCAGCTCTTGACTTTCTGTCTTTAATCGCTCTTGAAAACAATAATTTATCAATAACAACTCCTTGAACAGATGGAGAAACTTTTAAAGAAGCATCTTTTACATCACCAGCTTTGTCACCAAAAATTGCTCGAAGTAATTTTTCTTCAGGAGTTGGATCAGTTTCTCCTTTCGGAGTAATTTTACCAATAAGAATGTCCCCTTCTTTAACTTCAGCACCAACTCTAATCATTCCATTTTCATCCAAATCTTTAGTCGCCTCTTCAGAAACGTTTGGAATGTCGGCTGTTAATTCTTCTAAACCACGTTTAGTGTCCCTAACCTGCATAATAAACTCTTCAATATGGACAGAAGTGTATATATCCTCTTTAACAACTTTTTCAGAGATTACAATAGCATCCTCAAAGTTGTACCCCTTCCATGGCATAAAGGCCACTTTTAAGTTTCTTCCAATGGCTAATTCTCCTTTTTCAGTCGCATAACCGTCACACAAAACTTGACCCTCTTGAACCTTTTCACCCTTTTGAACAATAGGCTTTAGATTGATACATGTACCTTGGTTCGTCTTCTTAAATTTAACTAGACTGTATTCTTTTAAATCTTCTTCAAAACTTACTAGTTTTTGAGCGTCCGACCTATTGTATCTAATGTGAATTTCATTTGCATCTACATACTCTACAATTCCTTCTCCCTCTGCATTTATCAATACTCTAGAATCTCTAGCAACTTGCTTTTCCAATCCAGTACCAACAATAGGTGCTTGAGGTCTTAATAAAGGAACTGCCTGACGCATCATGTTAGACCCCATCAGAGCTCGGTTAGCATCATCATGCTCTAAGAAAGGAATTAAAGAAGCTGCAATAGAAGCAATTTGATTAGGTGCTACATCCATCATGGAAAGCTCCTTTGGCTCAACAATTGGATAATCAGCTTCTAATCTAGCTTTAACAGCATTATTTTGAAAAGTCCCATCTTCATTTAAAGCAGCATTTGCTTGAGCAATTAATCTTCCTTCTTCTTCTTCAGCAGAATAATATTCAAATTCTTTAAGATCTACCTTACCGTCCTTTACTTTTCTGTAAGGAGTCTCTATGAATCCCAAACGGTTAATTTTAGCGTAAACACAAAGGGAAGAAATCAAACCAATATTCGGTCCTTCAGGAGTTTCAATAGTACAAAGCCTACCGTAGTGTGTGTAATGTACGTCACGAACTTCAAAACCAGCTCTCTCTCTTGATAAACCACCAGGCCCTAGGGCAGATAAACGCCTTTTGTTTGTGATTTCAGCCAACGGGTTGGTCTGATCCATAAACTGAGAAAGTTGATTCGTTCCAAAGAAAGAATTAATAACAGAAGACAACGTTTTGGCATTAATTAAATCAGTAGCTGTAAAAACCTCATTATCTCTTACATTCATTCTCTCACGAATTGTTCTAGCTATACGAGCTAAACCAACACCAAACTGAGAATACAATTGCTCACCAACAGTTCTAACACGTCGGTTCGATAAATGATCAATATCATCAATTTCAGCTTTCGCATTAATTAATTCAATTAAATATTTAATAATAGAAATTATGTCGGTTCTAGTTAATACTCTAGAAGCTTCCGAAAGATCATTTCCTAATTTTTTGTTTATTCTATATCTCCCTACCTCACCCAAATCATAACGAGCTTCAGAAAAGAATAATTTATCAATTACACCCCTTGCAGTTTCCATATCAGGCGGTTCTGCATTACGCAAAACTCGGTAAATATGCTCAACAGCCTCTTTTTCGGAATTAGATGTATCCTTTTGAAGTGTATTGTATATAATAGCAAAATCAGCTGAAGAGGTATCTTGCTTATGCAATAGAATAGTTTTGGAACCGGAATCTTCAATTAGCTCCAGATGACTCTCTTCAATGACAACTTCTCTATCAATAATGATTTCATTTCTTTCGATAGAAACAACCTCACCAGTATCTTCATCTACAAAATCCTCAACCCAACTTCTTAATATTCTGGCAGCTAGCTTTCGCCCAATTGAAGACTTGAGGTTTTTCTTATTGATTTTAACTTCATCTGCTAAATTAAATATTTCTAATAAATCTTTATCAGATTCATAACCAATAGCCCTTAATAAAGTAGTAACCGGTAATTTTTTCTTTCGATCGATGTATGCATACATTACACTATTGATATCGGTAGCAAATTCAATCCAAGAACCCTTAAAAGGAATAATCCTAGCACTATACAATTTAGTACCATTCGCATGCCTTGATTGACCAAAGAAAACACCAGGGGATCTGTGCAATTGAGAAACGATAACTCGTTCGGCTCCATTGATAACAAAAGTACCTTTTGGAGTCATATAAGGAATTGTACCTAAATAAACGTCCTGCACAATAGTTTCGAAATCCTCGTGCTCTTCATCCGTACAATATAATTTCAATTTTGCCTTAAGTGGAACACTGTAAGTGAGACCTCTCTGGATACACTCTTCAATAGCATAACGCGGAGGGTCTACAAAATAATCTAAAAACTCTAATACGAATTGATTTCTCGCATCAGATATAGGGAAGTTTTCCGAAAAAACTTTAAATAATCCTTCCGACTCTCTGTTCTCTGGAGTAGTCTCGAATTGGAAGAAGTCTTTAAAAGACTTTAATTGAACTTCTAAGAAGTCAGGATAATCCGGACGCGCTTTAGCATCGGCGAAATTTATCCTTTGAGGTAATTTAGTCAATTCAGACATAAATAAAGGAGTTTGTTATAAAACAATAGTCTTAAATCACAAATGGGTTAGACCAATTTTCAATAAATTGGTCTAACCCTTAAAAATTTTTGCGTTGAATTATTTCAACTCAACTTCAGCACCAGCTTCTTCAAGCTTAGCTTTGATTTCTTCAGCTTCATCTTTAGAAACTCCTTCTTTAACAGGAGCAGGAGCGCTGTCAACAACGCCTTTAGCTTCTTTCAAACCTAATCCAGTAATCTCTTTCACAAGTTTAACTACTCCTAATTTAGCTCCACCTGGAGCCTTTAAAATAACATCAAACTCAGTTTGTTCAGCAGCAGCTTCACCACCATCACCATCCGCTGGACCAGCAATAGCAACCGCAGCAGCAGCAGGTTCGATGCCATACTCTTCTTTTAAGATATCAGCTAGTTCGTTTACTTCTTTAACCGTTAGGTTTACTAACTGTTCTGCAAATTCTTTTAAATCAGCCATTTTTTTAAGCTTTTAAAATTTAATTAATAATAATTCTAGTTTGCCTTCTCTGACAATGTTTTTAGGATTCCTGCGAGTTTTGAACCACTACCTTTAAGACCGCTTATAACGTTTTTAGCAGGAGATTGTAACAACATAATGACATCTCCGATAAGTTCCTCTTTACTCTTAATAGAGCTAAGTACCTTAACTTGATCATCCCCTATGTAAACGCTCTCTTCAACGTAAGCACCCTTTAAGATAGGCTTCTCATTGCTTTTTCTGAACTTTTCGATAACCTTAGCAGGCACATTTCCTACCTCAGTAAACATAATCGAAGTTGCACCCTTTAACACGTCATAAAGAGCAGAATAGTCAACCTCGGAGGTTTCCATTGCTTTCTTTAATAAAGTATTTTTGACAACTTCAATTCTGATTCCTTGTTCATGAAAAGCTCCTCTCAGTTTATTAGAATCCTCCACAGGCATTTCAGAAATATCTGTAAGGTAGAAATGAGCATTTTCCTCAAGTTTTCCTTTAAGATCTGCAATTACTTGATTTTTGTCTTCTCTGTTCATGTTTTTGATCTAATAATTAGAGAATTATTTAATTGGAAGCGTGTAACAACAATTTAATTAAAAGGTCTTGTATCGATTTTAATACCTGGACTTTGCGTGCTTGATATTGTTAAACTTTTAACATAAGTACCTTTAGCAGCCGAAGGTTTTAATTTACCGATAACCGACATCAATTCATTAACGTTATCTATCAACTTATCTACCTCAAAAGAAATTTTTCCAGCCGATGCATGGATAATCCCATACTTATCAACTTTGAAATCAATCTTTCCTGCCTTGACCTCTGTTACCGCTTTGGCAACATCCATAGTTACAGTACCTGCTTTCGGATTAGGCATTAGCCCTCTTGGTCCTAAAACACGACCTAGAGCACCAACCTTACCCATACAGGAAGGCATAGTGATAATAACATCAACATCAGTCCAACCACCTTTGATCTTTTCTACATACTCATCCAAACCAGCGAAATCAGCTCCAGCATCTATCGCATCTTGAACTTTATCGGGCGTACATAAAACAAGAACTTTTACCTCTTTCCCGGTTCCATGAGGTAATGTAGCTATTCCCCTAACCATTTGGTTAGCTTTTCTAGGATCAACTCCTAAACGTATATCAACATCAAGAGATGCATCAAACTTAGTAGTCGTAATATCCTTTACAATCTCGGCAGCCTTTTCTATGCTGTATAACTCGTCTACGTTATACTTAGCTAGGGCTGCCTTCCGGTTTTTACTCAGTTTAGCCATAATTAATAATTAATTCATTTTTAATAAGGAAATTCACCTGAAACTGTGACACCCATGCTTCTCGCTGTACCAGCAACCATTTTCATAGCCGATGGAACTGTGAATGCATTTAAATCACTCATTTTTCCTTTTGCAATTTCTTCAACTTGTTCCCAAGTTAACTTTCCAACTTTTGTTCTGTTTGGCTCTGGAGACCCTTTCTTTAATTTAATTGCCTCTTTAATTTGCACTGCAACCGGAGGTTCTTTTAAAATAAAGTCAAATGATCTATCAGCATAAACAGTGATAATCGTAGGAGTTACTTTTCCAGCTCGATCCTGAGTTCTAGCGTTAAACGCTTTACAAAACTCCATGATGTTCACACCATTTGCACCTAGTGCAGGACCTACTGGAGGTGAAGGATTTGCCGCTCCACCTTTAATCTGTAATTTAATAATACCTGTTACTTCCTTAGCCATTTCTATTAAGAAAATTAATTAACCAACAATTAACCCTTTTCGACCTGCATAAAATTCAGCTCGAGTGGAGTTTTTCTTCCAAAAATCTTTACCATTACCTTTAACTTCTTCTTCACTTCATCGATATCCTCAATGATTCCAGTGAATGAGTTAAACGGACCATCTATAACTTTTACTGTTTCACCTACAACATAAGGAATATTCATCTCCTCTTCTGTCTCTGCTAACTCGTCAACTTTACCTAAAATCCTATTTACTTCAGCGGGTCTTAATGGAACAGCATTATTTTGCTTATCTCCTAAAAACCCAATTACTCCAGTAATATTTTTTATTACGTGAGGAACTTCTCCAACTAATGCAGCTTCAATCAGAATGTACCCAGGAAAGAAACTTCTTTCTTTGGAAATTTTCTTTCCATTTCTGATCTGATAAACCTTTTCAGTAGGAATTAAGATTTGTTTTACATAATCATCTAAACCAACAGCCTTGATTTCATGTTCAATGTAATCTCTTATTTTATTTTCTTTTCCACTAATAGCACGAACAACGTACCATTTTAATACAACATCATTTTTTTTTTTGCCTCAGCCATAAAACCTTAGATTAAAGACTATAAATAAAATCCATGATACCTTCAAAAGCCATATTCATAATTTTGATAACCAGTGCGAAAGCTACAGAAGTTCCAAGTACAAGTAAAGAGTCCTTTTGTAGTTGCTTAAATGTAGGCCAAGTCGTTCTCTCCTTTAACTCAACATAAACATCACGCAAATAAACTTTTAATTTTTCCACTTTTAAATTTTTCTTGCACGGGAGGAGAGGCTCGAACTCACGACCGCTGGTTTTGGAGACCAGTGCTCTACCAACTGAGCTACTCCCGTAGTTATCAATAACCTTATTTGTAAAGAAAGGTGCCCAGAAAACTAGGCACCCTTTTCATAAGGTTTGAATATAATCTTTTACTCAATAATCTCAACAACCTGACCAGCACCAACAGTCCTACCTCCCTCTCTAATAGCGAAACGTAACCCTTTATTAACTGCTACCGGAACGATTAAATGCACATCAATAGTAACATTATCACCAGGCATAACCATTTCAGTTCCTTCTGGCAAGAATATTTCTCCAGTAACGTCAGTTGTTCTTAAATAGAACTGTGGACGGTATTTGTTCTGGAATGGAGTATGACGTCCACCTTCCTCTTTTTTCAGAACGTATACTTCAGCTTTAAACTTTTTGTGAGGCTGAATAGAACCAGGCTTACAAATAACCATACCTCTTTTGATCTGTTCTTTATCGATACCTCTCATTAAAATACCAACATTATCTCCAGCTTCCCCTCTATCTAGTAATTTTCTAAACATCTCAACACCGGTACACGTGGAATTTAATTTCTCTTCCTGCATCCCAACAATTTCGATATCCTCACCTACTTTTATAACACCAGTTTCAATTGAACCGGTTGCAACAGTACCTCTACCTGTGATAGAAAACACATCTTCAACTGGCATCAAGAATGGCTTTTCATTATCTCTTTCTGGTTGAGGAATCTTTTCATCAACAGCAGCCATAAGCTCTATGATAGTCTCAACCCATTTTGGATCACCATTTAAACCTCCTAAAGCAGAACCTGAAATGACAGCAGCATCGTCACCGTTATAATCATAGAAAGAAAGTAATTCTCTTACCTCCATTTCAACTAATTCTAAAAGCTCCTCATCATCCACCATGTCAACTTTGTTGAGGAATACCACCATTTCGGGTATCCCAACTTGTCTTCCTAATAAAATATGCTCTCTAGTTTGCGGCATTGGACCATCCGTTGCAGCAACAACTAGGATAGCGCCATCCATTTGAGCAGCACCAGTTACCATGTTCTTTACATAATCCGCGTGACCTGGACAGTCAACGTGGGCGTAATGTCTTAATTCAGTTTCGTACTCAACGTGTGAAGTATTAATAGTAATACCTCTCTCCTTCTCTTCAGGAGCATTATCAATTGTGTCGAAATCTCTTACTTCTGCCCCAGTTACCGTAGATAATACTTTGGTAATTGCAGCTGTTAACGTTGTTTTACCGTGATCTACGTGACCAATAGTCCCAACATTTAAGTGCGGCTTTGACCTTTCAAAACTTTCCTTAGCCATGATTAGTTTAATTTAATTTGTTAATAATAAAACATAATTTATGCGAGCCAATGACGGGATTTGAACCCGTGACCTCTTCCTTACCAAGGAAACGCTCTCCCCCTGAGCTACATCGGCTAATCCAATGCATAAAAAGAAATAGAGCGGGAAATGGGACTCGAACCCACGACCCTCAGCTTGGAAGGCTGACGCTCTAGCCAACTGAGCTATTCCCGCCTAAATTCTTTTATCTCAAGTGCAAAACACCTGGAACCGGTTAAGGCTTTGTGGGGAGAGCAGGATTCGAACCTACGAAGGCGAAGCCAGCAGATTTACAGTCTGCCCTCGTTGGCCGCTTGAGTATCTCCCCGTATCGATAAATAATGTTAAGTTTTTAAAGAACTTGAGCCGATAGAGGGACTCGAACCCACGACCTGCTGATTACAAATCAGCTGCTCTAGCCAGCTGAGCTACATCGGCTTTTTTTTCCCAAAATTTAAGGCCTAAAAAAGACCCTCAATTAAGGGTCTGCAAATGTATGAATAAAATTCTTTCTAAAAACACTTTTTTTTATTTTTTTTTATTCTTAGGCAGAAACTAATTTTTCTTTGTGCTTCTTCAACTGTCTTCTCAATGCCTCAACCGCTTCATCAACAGACTTCTCAAAAGATTGGCTTTGCTTTTTAGCAAATAACTCCTTTCCCGGGATATTAACTTTTATTTCCGCCAGCTTGTTTTCCTTATCTTCAGAATTATCAACTCTGAAAGTTATATTACTATCAATGATCTTATCGTAAAACTTTTCAAGTTTACTTACTTTTTCATTAGCGAAATCAATTAATTTTTTGTCCGCAGTGAAATGCAATGAGCTGACTTTAACTTTCATAGTTTATTAGTTTTTATGCTCTTGGATGAGCTTGTTTATAAATTGATTTGATTTTCTCAATTGAGTTATGGGTATATATTTGAGTCGCTGACAAATTAACATGCCCCAACAGCTCTTTAATAGAATTCAACTCCGCACCATTATTAAGCATGTGCGTAGCAAAACTATGGCGAAGGACGTGGGGACTCTTCTGTGACAAAGTGGTTACTTTGGATAAATATTTATGAACGATATTATATACCAATTTAGGATAAAGTTTTTTCCCGGATTCAGTTAGCATTAAATTATCAACTGTGTCGGTCATTCGATACGCGATATAATGCTTTATTGTTTCAAGTAATTTTGGAGAAATCGGTATTATTCTTTCCTTGTTGCGTTTTCCCAAGACTTTTATTTGATATTCATGAAAAT
>Ga0257128_1000020_pt1 | contig 14369 bp, 1 predicted proteins | sample LP_J_2011_P26_10_FD_194408 | JGI IMG/M metagenome (GOLD analysis project Ga0257128, IMG submission 194408) | Metatranscriptome of marine microbial communities from Northeast Subartic Pacific Ocean, Canada - LP_J_2011_P26_10m (Metagenome... | ecosystem: Environmental > Aquatic > Marine > Oceanic ... | reverse complement strand
GGTTAAATTACTTTTCTGAGTAATTTAATTTTATAAGTGTATCATAAGAAGCTTATATATATACTGTGATACAAAAATATTTGATATAGATCATGTCTGGTCCTCCGATTTTATCAGATGAGAGAGTTAAATGGTTAAGGCAGAAGGTTTGTTTGGCATTTGAATGCCCTACAACTGTATTTGATGACTATTTTACTGAAACAATGGCACGTTCAAAAGCTGCAGTTGAAGCTCAAGATTTAATTAAAGGTTTTTTATCTGAAAAATACGGTTCAGGTAATGCAATTTTCTTTTCAACTAAAATGACACAAGAAACAATTATTGTAGAAGTTGAAGAAGAAGTTGATGATGATGAAGCAACTGCTGAATCTGTAGTTCCTACTATTGATCCTACAACTGAAGGTGAAGGTGAAAAAAATGATTCTGATGGAGAAAATGCATCACCTGAAAAAAATACTGAAAATACTGAAAGTAATAGTGATGAGAAAGCACCTACTGAAAGTAATAATGATGAAGGTACAGCAGAAATTGTTGAAGGATCTGAAAATGTAGGTAGTACTGAAGGTGAAAGTAACGAAGAAGTTGTAGTAACACCAGCACCTTTAGTTGAAAAGAAGAAGAAAATTATCAAAAAACAAACAACTGAACAAATTAAAAAATTTGTATTAATGATGGGTATTGATAAAATGACAACTGAAATGCATAATCGTCCAACAGCATTTTTTATACGTTCAACTGATGGTGATATTCCACAAACATTCCAAGGTTTAAATGAACATTTTGAATTTAGTATGTTAACATCTGATGTATTATATGGTATTGCTAATTTAATGAATCAAGTCTATTTACCATCAGTAACAAAAGAAAAGATTGATAAAATTGGTGGTGAAACATCTGGTGAAGATGCATTACGTCATGAATTACGTTCAAATGTTAATAAGTTTGAACAACATTTACGTCATATGGTACAACAAACTCGTGGTGATGTACGTTTAAATATTCCTACTGATGAAATTGAAGATTTACAATCAGCTGTAGATAATTATGATTTAACAACTGCATTAAATGTTGCGTTAGATGATTGGACAACAGTTATTGCTGCTGCAGTTGAATCTGAACATACTAAAGTAGCCAAAGTAACTAATTCTCCATTAGGTGAAATAGATTTCTGGCGTACTCGTAATTCAGCCTTATCTGGTTTATATGAACAAATTAATATACCACGTGTACAATTAATGTTACAAGTTCTTAAAAAGATTGAAAATCCACAATTATCATCATTTAATTTTCATTTTGGTGAATTATCAAAATTATATTTAGAAGCTAAAGATAATGTTAAATTTTTAACAACATTAGAACGTCATTTTAAATATATTACTGACGGTTCATTTAGTACAATATTAGATATGATGTATTCTATGTTGAATGGATTAAAAATGGTATGGGTGATATCACGTCATTATAATACTGATGAAAGAATGTCACCACTTATGGAAAATATTGCTGAAACATTAGCACGTCGTGTTGGTGAAGAAGTAAGATTACAAGATGTACTTAAAATGGATGTAGATCCAGCACGTACACTTGTCACTGAAGCTCGTGATGTTCTTAATTCTTGGAATTCTGAATACTTCAATATGCGTAAAAAAATTGAAGAAGCATCTGATCATCGTTGGGAATTTGATCGTAAACTTTTATTTGGTAAAACAGATTATATAAGTAGTGTATGTGATAATATCATTGAAATTCTTGATTCATTAGATCATTTTCATAAATTTTTAGGTCCTGATCTTAAAGTTGTTACTGGTGATTCTGCAGGTATTGATCGCGTATTAAAACGTGTTAATGATTTAACAGTATTATTACAAGTACCATTTGAAGATAAAATTTTTGATAAAGCTTATGAAAAACCGTGGGCTGCTGTAATGAAAAAATTTCGCAGTTCTGTTGCTGATATTGAAAAAATGACTGAACAATTTATTAAAGAATCATTTCGTAAATTACGTTCTGCTGAAGGTGCATTTGAATTAGTTAAAAATTTTCAAAAAATTGGTGGACAATCAAGTGGAAAATCAGGTACTAATTCTATTCAACAACAAATTTCAGGTCGTTATAAAGATATTCTTGAACAATATCTTCGTGAACTTAAATCAATTCAAGTACTATTTGATAATCGTAAAAATAAACCTATGGTATATAAAAATTATCCTCCAGTAGCTGGAGCTATTGCATGGGCACGAGATTTATATCAACGAGCTAAAAGACCAATATTACGATTTAAAAAGCATGGTGGATTATTAGAAGATGAATTTGGTGAATCTGTTAAATTAGAATATTTAGCATTTGCTAGATCTGTTGATGATTTTATTTCAGCATTATATCAAGATTGGGAAACATCTGTTTCATCAGCTGTATTAGATCGTTTACGTTTACCTATTCTTAAAAGTATTGGTGAATATGATGTTGCTAATGCTAAAAATGAAAAAGATCCTAATTTTGTATTACCACCACCACCATATCGTGTATCATTTTCAACTGATTTAACAATGGTTATTCGTGAATCACGTTATCTTGATAAACTTGGTTTTCGTATACCAGAAAATGCTTTAAATATTACATTACAAGAAACTAAATATCATGAAATTTCTAGTAGTTTAACTGGTGAACTTCTTACATATGATAAAATTATGGGAATGTTATCACCAATTGAAAAGGCTTTACTTAAAACTCATATTGAAGATCTTAATGCTACGATTAAAGTTGGTTTCTATCCTCTTAATTGGACATCACAGCGTATTCCTGTATATGTTGAAGAATTATATAAAGCTTTAGAAAGATTCAAAACTGTTGTAAATCAACTACAAAAGAATGCTAGTATGGTTGAAGAAGTAGTACAAGCTATTGGTAAAACTTTATTATTACAAGGTAAAGATTTCTTACAAGCTGATGGTACACAAAAACCTGTTGATATTTCTGAATTTTATGAACTTATGGAGAAAAAATTGCAACATCGATTAGAAAATCTAGCTATTGAATATGCTTCAATTGGTGATTCTTTTTTAAGAAAAATTGAAGAAGTTGTTGCTCATACTGCAACTGGTATGAGTCCTATGCTTGGTATGTATTATCATTATTGGGAAAAACGTATTTATAATGCTATTGCTACTATGATTATAAGATCTGTTGCTGCTTTAATGGGATTACTAGAATGTAAAAATTCTTCACCATTATTTAAAGTTGTAGTGACACTTTCTGGTAAAGATCTTATTACTACTCCATCACTAATTGATGTTGATAAATTAATTACTAAAGTCGTTAAGAGTATGGCTGAATCTTCTAAAATGTTTGTACGTTGGATGCATGGTACTTGTGTTCGTTGTGAACCAATTGCTCTTGAAAATGATTCTGAAGAAGAATCATATGTGTTTTCATATTATCAAGATATTTCACAGAATCCACAAATTGTAAAATTAACACTTCAAGTAAGTGGTCAAATTAATAGAGTTTTTAATATTACTAATAAATATTTGGATGGTTGGAGACGTTATGATAAAGTCACTGATCTTTGGAATCCTAAACGTAAACAACAAATTGAAAAATTGAAACCTACTTGTGGAAATTTAGATCAAGCTATGAATTTTTATTTCTCAGTAACTGAAACTGTTGAATCACAACCACGTTTAAAGGATATTGAATTTTTACAGATTGATGTAGATTTAGTTAGTATGGGTGTTGCTAAACAAGCAGAAATTTGGAAAAGTGGTTATGGTGAAGTACTCTATGCTACTTCACATGGTCAATTAGAAAAACTTGTTGGTCGTATTGCTCAATTTGAAGAAGATATTCAATCTGATACATCTGATGTAGAATCTTTAAAATTTGTATTAAATCGTATTGGTGAAATTGCTGAATTGATGCAAGAAGTTGAATTAGAAATTGTAGATATTATTGAACGTTATCGTACTTTACGTCGTTATAACATTGATGTCCCAGAAAATGAGATGAATTCTGCTCTTGCAGTTGAAAAACGTTGGAGGCAACTTTATGTTGACTCACGTACACGTGATCTTCGATTGATTGATACTAAAGCTGAAATTCGTGAAGTAACACGTGAACAAGATATTGATTTCCGTGCTTCTCTTGAAACACTTCGTAAAGAATTTTTAGATTCAGGTCCAGGTGTTAGTAGTGTAAGCTTAGATGTTGGTGTGGAACTTTTAGGTGAATACAAGAAACGCATTGCTAAACTTGTTAAAGAAAAATTAGTTCTTATCAATGCACAAAATTTATTCAATCTTGATGTAAAACCTTATCCTTTACTTACAGATACACAAGTTGATCTTGATAAATTAGATAAAATATATTCTCTTTATACTCAATTCAAAGATTTTCAAGAAAGTATGGCTGCTACTATGTGGTCTGATCTAGATATTGCTTCATTACAACAAGGTGCTGATGATTTTGAAAAATTAGCCCGTAAATTTCCTAAAGATCTGAAAGAAATCTATACTTTTAAAAGTGTAGAACATGTATTAGCAGCTTTCAAAGAATCTTTACCTTTAGTAATTGCTCTTAAAACTGATGCTATGAAAACAAGACATTGGGTAAAATTACAAGATGTCACTGGTGTTACTTTTGATACTACTCTTAAAACATTGACACTTGAAAACATTTTTGCGATGGATCTTGCAACATACACTGCTGAAGTAGAAGAAATTATTAATGAATCGAATCAAGAAGGTAAAATCGAAAAAGAGATTGCCAACATTGATGCTGCATGGCGTAACAAGTCATTGGGTCTTGAAAAGTATAAGAAAGATGGACAAGATCGTGGTATTGTATTGAAACCTTCAGAAGATATTAAACTCGAACTTGAAGATAATATGCTTAATTTACAAACAATTGGTGCATCTCGTTTTGTTGGTATCTTTGTTGATGATGTACGTCAATGGGAAAAGACTTTAAATATTGTATCTGAATGTTTGGAAGTATGGTTTGTTGTTCAACGTAAATGGCAATATCTTGAAAGTATCTTTATTGGTGCTGAAGACATTCGTATGCAATTACCAGAAGAAGCTAAAAAATTTGATGCTATCGATAAAGCGTTCCGTGGTATTATGGTTGCTACAGCAAAGAATCCTAATATTGTTGAAGCTTGTACTACTGAGAATCGTCTTGGTGTACTTAATACTTTATCTGATAAGTTAGATAAAACTCAAAAAAGTTTATCTGATTATCTTGATACTAAAAGATCTGCTTTCCCTCGATTCTTTTTCATTTCTGATGATGAATTACTTTCAGTTTTAGGTAGCAGTGATCCTACAGCTATTCAAATTCATTTATTGAAACTTTTTGATAATGTTAAGTCTTTCACTTTTGGTCGTAATAATAAAATCATTGAAGCTATGTCTAGTAGTGAAAAAGAATCTTATAATTTGGTCACTCCTTCACCAGTTGATGGTGCTGTAGAAACATGGATGACTGCTGCAGAAGAAGAAATGCATGCATCATTACGTTCTATTACTAAAGAAGGTGTCTTCGTCTATGCGCAACATGATCGTACTGAATGGCTTAAATTAGTACTTGGTATGACTGGTCTTGTAGGTTCTCAGATCTGGTGGACATGGGAAGTTGAAGATACTTTCCGTCAAGTAGCTGATGGTAATAAATATGCTATGAAAGATTTAGAACAACGTCTGACTGGTCAATTGAATGATTTAGTTGCCATGGTTCGTGCTGATTTAGATAAAATTACTCGTAAAAAAGTAAATACTTTATTGATTATTGATGTTCATGCTCGTGATATTGTAGATGGTTTTGTGCGTGAATCTGTTTTGAACGCCAAAGAATTTGCTTGGGAATCTCAATTACGTTTCTATTGGAATCGGGATGTAGATGATTGTGTTATTAGACAATGTACTGGTTCTTTCCGTTATGGTTATGAATATATGGGATTGAATGGTCGTCTTGTGATTACTCCTCTTACTGACCGTTGTTATATGACACTATCACAAGCATTAACCTTCAAACTTGGTGGTTCACCTGCAGGTCCTGCTGGTACTGGTAAAACAGAGACAGTAAAAGATCTTGCTAAATCTCTTGCATTACCTTGTTTTGTTATCAATTGCGGTGATGGTTTAGATTATAAAGCTATGGCTTCTATTTTCTCTGGTCTTGTACAAGCTGGTGCATGGGGTTGTTTTGATGAATTTAATCGTATTAATATTGAAGTGTTATCTGTGGTATCAGCTCAATTGCGTGCTATTCAAAATTCTCTAATTTACGATAAACCAACATGTAATATTGGTATTGGTGGTGATATGAAGATTAAACGAGTTGCTGGTTTTGCTATTTCTGGTTTCTTTATTACTATGAATCCAGGTTACGCTGGGCGTACTGAATTACCTGATAATCTCAAAGCATTATTTAGACCTGTAACAATGATCGTTCCTGATTTCTTACAAATCTGTGAAATTATGCTTTTCTCAGAAGGTTTTGAAGAAGCTAAGACTTTAGCCAAGAAGATGACAGTACTATATGGTTTAAGTAAAGAACAACTTTCTAAACAATATCATTATGATTTTGGTTTACGTGCACTGAAATCTGTGCTTGTCATGGCTGGTGGTCTTAAACGTCAATATCAAGATATGTCTGAGGATATTGTACTTATGCGCTGTTTACGTGATTCTAATTTACCTAAATTCGTATTTGAAGATGTACCATTGTTTTTAGGTCTTATTAATGATTTATTTCCTGGACTTACTGCACCTCGTGTTGGTTATGAAGATCTCAAACTTGCCGCTGCTGTTGATCTAGAAGCTAAAGGTTTCAAATGTTCTGATGAAGTCGTCTTCAAAGATCAAATTGATAAGATCATTCAAATGTTTGAGACACAATTAGTACGTCATACTACTATGATTGTAGGTCCTACTGGTGGTGGTAAAAGTTTAGTACTTGAAACATTACGTGCTGCTCGTTTAGCTGCTCAAAATGTTCCAGTTAAGATGCATGTAGTAAATCCAAAAGCTCAACCATTACATGAACTTTACGGAATGATGGACCCTGCTACTCGTGATTGGACTGATGGTATTTTATCAAAGTTATTCCGTGAACTTAATGAACCATTACCAGCAGGTCGTGAAAACGAAATGCGTTGGATTGTTTATGATGGTGATGTTGATGCTTTATGGGTAGAGAATATGAATTCAGTGATGGATGATAATAAACTTCTTACGTTACCAAATGGTGAACGTATCCGTCTTCAACCATATTGTGCAATGATTTGTGAAACTTTTGATTTACAATATGCATCTCCTGCTACTATTTCTCGATGTGGTATGGTGTGGGTTGATCCTAAGAATCTAGGTTACACTCCATATTGGGAGAGATATGTAAGATTACGTTTTGGTAATGGTGTAGAAATTGAAGAAGAGAAGCAACCACAAGCTGAATTTTTCCAGAAATTATATGAGAAGTATGTCCCTTGTTCAATTGACATGATCCTTGCAGGTTTAGTTGATGGTGAAATGGGCCAAAAACTTAAACAAGTCATTCCAATCAAAAATATTGATATGTTGAAACAACTTTGTTCTGTACTTGATGCTTTTTTACCTGTCGATGTAGTTGATGCACAAGATGTCGAAATGATGTTCCTTTTCTGTGTTATGTGGTCTCTTGGTGCACAACTTGTTGGCGATTCTCGAATTAAGTATGATGCTTATGTGAAAAAGATTTCTCGTGAAGCTCTTCCTGACAATTTATTATATGAAGTTTACTATGATATAGAAGCACATAAATGGGAAAAATGGCAATCAAAAGTTGAACCTTATCATGAACCATCTCCATTTAAATTTTATGAAGTTACTGTACCTACTACTGATTCAGTTTTATACTCTTTCATGTTAGCAAAGATGGCTCCATTAAAACCAATTCTTTTTGTTGGTGAGTCTGGTACAGCTAAAACTACTATTATTCAAAATTATTTGAATGCTCTACCAAGTACTGGTTATTCACGATTGAATATCAATTTTTCATCACGTACATCATCAGCAGATGTACAAACTAATATTGAAGCTAATGTTGATAAACGCTCTGGTCAAATCTATGGTCCACCATCAGGCAAAAAACTTATTGTTTTCATTGATGATATGAACATGCCAAAGGTAGATACATATGGTACACAACAACCTATCGCATTATTACATTATATTATGAATCGTGGTGCTGTATATGATCGTGAGAAAGATCTTAATTTGAAAATACTCAAGGATATGCAATTTGTAGGGGCTATGGGACCACCAGGAGGAGGACGTAATCCAGTTGATACTCGATTCATTGCTCTTTTCAATGTGTTCAACTTAACACCTCCTACTGAAGTTGTACTTAATGCTATATATTCAGCCATTCTTAATGCTCGTTTTACATTGTTTGATGACGGTGTTAAAGCAGCTGCTAGTAAGATTCCTGCTGCAATGCTTCGCTTGTATCACTTTATTGTTGATCACATGCCTCCAACACCATCAAAATTCCATTATATTTTTAATCTTAGAGATCTTTCCAGAGTTACTGAAGGTGTATGTAATGCATTACCTGAGGCTGTAGAAAAGAGTGGTCAATTGTTACGTCTATTCCGTCACGAATGTGATCGTATCTTTTATGATCGTCTCACTACTGAAGATGATCAAAAAACATACAATAAAGAATTTGCTGATATTATGAAATCCGATTTTGGAATTGATGCAGAATTTGTAATGAAAGATCCATGTACTTTTGGTGATTATGAGAATGCTCCTGAACGCATCAGTTCTGGTGAAGAAGGTGATTCTTCAATCCAAATCTATAGAGATATGGGTGATTATCAACATGTTCGAAAAGTATTTGATCAAGTACTTGATCTTTATAATATGGATAATAAAGCGATGACACTTGTACTCTTTCAACAAGCTTTAGAACATCTAACTCGTATCCATCGTATTATTCGTAATCCTCGTGGTAATGCTCTACTAGTAGGTGTAGGTGGTTCAGGTAAACAATCTCTTACTCGTCTTGCTGCATTTTGTGCTGGTCAACACTTATTCCAGATAACTTTATCTCGTGGATATGGTGAAGTTCAATTTAAAGATGATCTCAAAGAATTGTATACACAACTTGGTAAAGGACCAGTACTTTTCATGTTCACTGATGCACATGTAGTTGAAGAAGGTTTCTTAGAATTTATTAATAATATGCTCACTACTGGTATGGTTCCAGCTTTATATGAACAAGATGAGAAAGATGGTTTATGTAATTCTGTTAGAGCTGAAGTTAAAGCTAAAGGTATTATGGAAACACCAGATAATTTATGGAGTTATTACATACAGAAATGTCGTGATAATCTTCATATTGTTTTGGCTATGTCTCCATCAGGAAGTAAATTACGCGTACGATGCCGTAATTTCCCTGGTTTAGTATCCAATTGTGTTATCGATTGGTTCTTCCCTTGGCCTGGAGATGCTTTGAAAGCTGTAGCTGAATTCTTCTTGAAGGAAGAACAATTACCAGATGAAGTACGATCAGATATTGTTAATCACTTGGTATTTGCTCATCAAAATGTTACTAAAGCAGCCACACGTTTTGCTGATGAGTTACGTCGTTTCTACTATGTAACGCCAAAGAATTATCTCGATTTTATCTCGAATTATAGATCTCAGTTGTTAACAAATGCAAAGAATATCAAGTCATCAACTAAGCGTCTTGAAGGTGGTTTACAAAAACTTATTGAAGCTGCCGAAGCTGTAGAACGTATGCAAGATGTGCTTGCTGAGAAGATGGTTGTTGTTGAAGCTAAAACAAAAGATGTACAAGAATTGATTGCTGTCATTCAAGAAAAGACTGAAGTAGCTAATAAGCAACAAATTGAAGCTACCGAAAAAAGCAAACATGCTGAAGAACAAGCTCAAATTATTTCTGTTGAGAAAGGTAAAGCAGATGAAGCATTACAAGAAGCATTACCAGCTGTAGAAGCAGCTTCAGCGGCATTAGAAAATCTTGATAAGAAAGATTTAACAGAATTGAAAGCTTTTGCGAATCCGCCTGATGCTGTGCGATTACTTTGTTTCCAACTTGTGGTTTTAAAACCAACAGGTGAAAAATTCAATGAAGATTGGGGAGATGCAAAGAAATTACTTTCTGATGGTAATTTATTACAAAAACTTAAGACTTATGCTAAAGATGATATTACTGATAAACAAATTAAAGGTGTTAAAAAGCATTTTGGTCCAGATCTTAGTATGGAAAAGATGAAGACTGTATCTAAAGCTGGTTATGGTCTTTTAACATGGGTCGATGCTATTGTCAAGTATTATGAAGTAGCAAAGAATGTTGCACCATTACGTCAAAAAGTGAAAGAGATGGAAAAAGCACAACGTCAAACTGAATCTGAATTAGCTGTATTAAAAGATGCTCTTGATGCATTAAGTAAAGAATTAGGTGAATTAGATGTACAGTATAAAGAAGCATCTGCTGAACTTGATGGTTTACAAACAGAAGCTTCAGTGATGAAAAAACGTTTAGATGCTGCATCTAAATTGATCACTGGATTGACTGGTGAACGTACTCGTTGGAGTGAAGATGTTAAAAAACTTGAAGAATCTAAACATAGATTAGTTGGTGATTGTTTAGTTGGTTCATCATTCCTTTCTTATGCTGGTGCTTTTACTGCTGATTATCGTAAAAACCTTATTTATGATATGTTTGTAACAGATATTCAAAATCGTAAGATTCCTTTGACAGAACCATTTGCTTTAGAAACTTTATTGACTACTGATGCTACCGTACAAGGTTGGGTAGCTAAAGGTTTACCTGCAGATTCACATTCTGTACAAAATGGTATCCTTACTACTAAAGCTTCACGTTTTCCATTGATGATTGATCCTCAACAACAAGCTATATCATGGATTAAAAATACATATGCTGATAAATCATTGACTGTAAAATCACTTTCTGAATCTGATTTTGTAAAACATCTCGAATTAGCTATCCAATTTGGTAATCCTTTCTTATTTGAGAATATTGATGAAGAATTAGATCCTATTCTTGATCCTGTATTAGAAAAGAATATTGTTAAAGAAGGTGCAGCTCAAGTTATTAAACTTGGTGATAAGAATGTAGAATGGGATGATAATTTCCGTCTCTTTTTCACAACAAAATTAGCTAATCCTCATTATTCTCCAGAAATCATGGGTAAAACAATGATTGTAAATTATGGTGTAACACTTGAAGGCCTTGCAAATCAATTATTAAATGTTGTTGTAGCACACGAGCGTCCTGATCTTGAAAAACAATGGGCGGATTTAGTAACAGAAATGGGTGAAAATGCAAACTTATTAGTAACTCTTGAAGATACTTTGTTACGAGAATTGTCCAATTCTCAAGGTAATATCTTAGATAATACTGAACTTATTGAAACACTTGAAAATACTAAAAGTACTGCAGTAGAAATTAGTGGTAAACTTGAATTAGCTAAAGTTACTAAAGAAAATATTTCTGAAGCTCGTGCTGCTTATAAACCAACTGCTAAACGTGGTAGTATTCTTTATTTTGCTGAAGCTGGTTTAGCTACTATCAGTAGTATGTATGAGATTTCTCTTGATTCTTTCTTAGCTGTTTATCGTACTGCTTTGGACAATGCTAAAAAAGATAATAATTTAGATAACCGTTTACGTAACATGACTGACACTGTGACTCGTTCTATTTATGACTATACATGTACTGGTATCTTTGAACGTCATAAACTAATGTTTTCATTCCAAATGACATGTATGATTATGAATGGTGAAGGAACCCTTCAAAATAATATTCTTGATTTCTTTTTGAAAGGTGATACTTCACTTGAAGATGTTGGAGAAGATTGTCCAGCACCATGGCTTGTAGGCTCAGGTTGGAAAGATTTATTATGTGTAGCTCAAATGGGTGATCAATTAGGAGCAATTTGTGAAGATTTCAAAGCTAATGTTGATCAATGGAAAGCTTGGTATGATTTAGAAGGTCCAGAGATTGAAGGTATTCCCAATGGTTTTCAATCTAAACTTACACCTCTTGAACGTTTAGCAATTATGAGATGTTTCCGTCCTGATCGTGTTTATAATGCTGTTAAGTTGTTCGTAATTGAAAGTATTGGTGAAAAATTTGTACAGCCTCCTGTATTGGATTATGCTCGAATTTTTGCTCAATCAACACCTACTTCTCCTATGGTATTCATTTTATCACCTGGTGCTGATCCACAATCAGATATTCAAAAGTTTTGTGATGAAATGGGTATGACTCAACGTTTTAAATTCGTAGCACTTGGTCAAGGTCAAGGTCCAATTGCAGAAAATTTATTAGATGTTGGTTATAAAAAAGGACATTGGATTTTGTTACAAAATTGTCATCTTTTAGCTTCATGGTTAAAGAAACTTGAAAAGATTTTATATGCTATGAAAGAACCTCATGCTGATTTCCGTTTATGGCTCACAACTGAACCATCAGATAAATTCCCTCTTGGTATCTTACAACGTTCATTAAAAGTTGTCACAGAACCACCAGATGGTTTGAAATTAAATATGCGTGCAACATATTCTCGTATCGATTCCAATATGTTAGAAGATTGTCCTCATTGGGCTTTTCGTCCATGTCTCTATGTACTTGCTTTCTTACATGCTGTCGTTTTAGAACGTAGAAAGTATGGTAAGATTGGTTGGAATGTCAATTATGATTTTAATGAATCTGATTTAAATATTTCAAGACGTCTTTTAGCATTATATTTAGAGAAAGCTCATGAAGATAATGATGAATTTTTACCATGGGGTAGTCTCAAATATTTGATTGGTGATGCGATGTATGGTGGTCGTGTAAGTGACAATTTAGATCGTCGTGTACTTAAAACTTATTTAGAAGAATATATGGGAGATTTCTTATTTGATGATTGTCAAAAATTTTCTTTTTCAAGAATTGGATTTGATTATGAAGTTCCTCCATTTGGTGATTTAGAACATTATAAACAAGCTGTAGAGAAATTACCTTTAACTAATCCTCCATCAGTATTTGGATTAAATCCTAATGCTGAGATTGGTTATTATTCTAATGCTGTAAAAGACATGTGGAGAGATTTAATTTCATTACAACCTCGTAGTACTGGTAGTGGTGAAGGTATGTCACGTGAAGATTATATTGCTCTAACAGCAAAAGATATTATGAATAAAATTCCTATCGCATCAATGGATGTTGGTTCATATGATTTATTACAAATTCGTGTATTATTAGAACAAAAGAATGATGATGGAGTTGTGACACCATGTCAAGTTGTATTATTACAAGAATTAGAAAGATGGAATTTATTAGCTATTCGTATGGCCTCTTCCTTAGGTGATTTACAAAAAGCTTTAATTGGTGAAATTGGTATGTCTGATCAATTAGATCAACTTGGTGATTCTTTATTTAATGGTTTCTTACCATCATTATGGAGAAAATTATTACCTAACACTGAAAAAGCTTTAGGTTCTTGGATGAATCATTATATTCGTCGTTATGAACAATATGATCGTTGGATCAATGAAGGCGAACCTGCTGTTATTTGGTTATCAGGTTTACATATTCCTGAATCATATTTGACTGCACTTGTACAAACTACTTGCCGTAAACGTGGTTGGCCTTTAGATAAATCTACTTTATATACTGTTGTTACAGAATATACTTCATCAGATGGTCTTGAACCTTTAGAATCAGGATGTTTTGTACAAGGTTTATATCTTGAAGGTGCAGCATGGGACTTTGATAATCGTCAATTACGTACACAAGATCCTAAAGTTTTAGTTGTAGATTTACCAATCATGCGAGTAATTCCAGTTGAAGCATCAAAATTGAAATTACATAACACATTCCGTACACCTGTATATGTCACACAAGCACGTAAAAATGCTATGGGAGTTGGTTTAGTATTCGAAGCAGATTTAGCAACTGAAGAACATACATCTCATTGGGTCTTACAAGGTGTAGCACTTTGTTTAAATACAGATAATTAGATATAATTAGTGGGAAAAAATGAAATGAAATAAATAACAGAATCAAGTGTTAAAAAAATATAATATTACATCTGACTAAATAGAATTATACCACTAGTATTTGATTCTCTCCACTAATCCAATTTATTGAATATTGATCAGCTGCCGAACCATCTATATTAACTGATATATTATGTACTCCCGTAACTAAACTTCTAAATCTAAATATTTGACTTATTTCCATTCCTTGATCAGCTTCAAAATACCACGGTAATATTACACCACCTGAATTATCATTTGAACCACTTACATCAACTTCAGTACTACCAGCTGGTAAAGTAATAATTGGAG
>Ga0257128_1000016_pt1 | contig 14756 bp, 27 predicted proteins | sample LP_J_2011_P26_10_FD_194408 | JGI IMG/M metagenome (GOLD analysis project Ga0257128, IMG submission 194408) | Metatranscriptome of marine microbial communities from Northeast Subartic Pacific Ocean, Canada - LP_J_2011_P26_10m (Metagenome... | ecosystem: Environmental > Aquatic > Marine > Oceanic ... | reverse complement strand
GTCTATCTTCTTTTTTTTTATGCATTTTGTAAGACCTTTAATGAACATGATACACCTGATGGTAATTCTGTCTTTAAAAGTAAATCTAGAATTGATGGTGAATCTGTATTAATATCAATAAATCGTTTATAAATGCGAATTTCAAAATGTTCGCGAGAATCTTTATCAACGTGAGGAGATCTTAAAACACAAAAACGCTTAATTTTTGTAGGTAAAGAAACTACACCACTTAAGCTACATTCCGTTTTCATTAATGTTGAACGTAGTTGTTGACATGCTAAATTAATTAGATCATTATCAAATGATCGTAGAAGTATACGAAATTTCATAAAAATTTTTATTCAATAATTTGTGTTACAAGTCCTGATCCTACTGTTCTTCCACCTTCACGAATAGCAACACGCATTCCTTTTTCAATCGCAATAGGTGAAATTAATTCAATTTTCATACTAATACTATCACCAGGCATAACCATTTCTACTGTTTCACCTTCTGATAAGAATTCTGAAATTGCTCCAGTTACATCAGTTGTTCGTACATAGAATTGAGGACGGTATCCTTTAAAGATAGCTGTGTGACGTCCACCTTCTTCTTTTGTTAAGATATAAACTTCTGCTTCAAATTTTGTATGAGGATTAATTGAACCTGGTGCAGCTAATACCATTCCACGTAATACTTCATTTTTCTGAATACCACGTAATAAGATACCAATGTTATCTCCGGCCATACCACTATCTAATGTTTTCTGGAACATTTCTAATCCAGTAACTGTCGTATTTTTTGTTTCTGTGATACCAATTAATTCTACGTTATCACCTACATTTACTTGTCCACGTTCAATACGTCCAGTTGATACTGTTCCACGTCCTGTAATTGAGAAAACATCTTCAATTGCCATTAAGAAAGGCTTATCAACGTCACGATCTGGTGTTGGAATATAATTATCAACATTATCCATTAATTCGAAGATTTGATCTACCCACTTATCTTCTCCACGTGCAATTGAATTGTTTGCTGTTACTGCTTCTAATGCTAATAAAGCTGATCCAGAAATAAATGGAATATCATCACCTGGATAATCGTAACTACTTAATAGTTCACGTAATTCTAATTCAACTAATTCTAGTAATTCTTCATCATCAACTTGATCAGCTTTGTTTAAGAATACAACAATACGGCTAACACCTACTTGACGTGCTAATAAGATGTGTTCACGTGTTTGTGGCATTGCACCATCAGCAGCTGATACTACTAAAATAGCGCCATCCATTTGTGCTGCTCCAGTAATCATATTTTTTACATAATCTGCGTGACCTGGACAATCAACGTGTGCATAATGTCTAATGTCTGTTTCATATTCAACGTGTGCTGTGTTAATAGTGATCCCACGAGCACGTTCTTCTGGTGCAGCATCAATATCAGCATAATTTTTTAAAGTAGCATTACCAAGAGTTGATAATGTAGCTGTAATTGCTGCTGTTAAAGTTGTTTTACCATGATCAACGTGTCCAATTGTTCCAATATTAATATGCGGTTTATTACGTTCGAATTTATCTCTTGCCATTGTTAAAATTAAGGTTGTCTATTAAGTGTGTTATGATACTTTTGGCGAAATTTGTTTTATTATCGGAATTGAGCAAATGCTTTATTTGCTTCTGCCATTTTATGCGTTTCTTCTTTTTTCTTAATTGAATTTCCTAATCCCTTTGCTGCTTCTAATAATTCATTAGCTAACTTTAAAGACATTCCTTTTCCAGAACGTTTACGAGAATATTCAATTAACCAAGATACAGCAATATTTGTAGCACGATATTTATTTAATAATGTTGGTACCTGATATGTAGACCCACCTACTCGTTTTGCTTTTAATTGCACACGGGGACTAATATTACGAATTGCTTTTTCTAGAATTAAAATTGGATTTTCATTAGTACGAAATTCAATTAATTCAAATGCTTTGTAAACGATTCGTTTCGCTAAACGTTTTTTTCCACTTTTTAAAATACGATTAATTAATAAACTTACTAATAAATTGTCATATTTTGAATCTTTTTCTGGAAAACGTTTTGTTGTAGAAATTCGACGTGACATAATTTGTATTTATTTTATAAATTATTAATTTTTTATTTAACTACACCAGCAACCGGTTTACGAGCTCCATATTTCGAGCGACTTTGTAAACGATCTTTTACTCCAGTACAATCTAATGCTCCTCGGATAACTTTATATCTTACTCCCGGTAAATCTTTTACACGTCCACCACGAATTAATACAATCGAATGTTCCTGTAATGTATGTCCTTCACCAGGAATATATGCAGTAACTTCAAAACCACTTGTTAATTTAACACGAGCAACTTTTCGGATTGCTGAGTTAGGTTTTTTAGGAGTTGTTGTATATACACGTGTACAAATTCCACGACGTTGAGGACATCCTTTTAAAGCAGGTGCTTTACTTAATGTTTGAATTTTTGTTCGATTTAATCGAACGAGTTGTTGTATTGTTGGCATACTTAATTATTTACTTTCTTATTTTTTTTACCGTATTTTTTCTCAAATTTATCTACACGTCCTTCCGTGTCAACAATTTTTTGTGATCCAGTATAAAAAGGGTGATTACCAGCCCAAATATCAACAACTAATTCTTCCTTTGTTGTTCCAACTTCTAAAACTAGTTTTCCATCACAAAAAACTTTTGTTTGATAAAATTCAGGATGTAGTCCTTTTCTTGTCATAACTAAAAAATTTTTATTATATAAATTAACGTTTTGAATATTGTGAAGCTTTTCTTGCTTTCTTTAATCCATATTTACGTCTTTCTTTAATACGTGAATCACGAGTTAAATATGACTCAACTTTTAATAATGGACGGTAGCTTGAATCCATTGTTGTAAGTGCTTTTGAAATTGCTAATTGACATGCGTCAAATTGTGAATTTACACCACCACCTTTTACTTTGATATCAATATCAAAGCTTTGTTCTAAATTAACAACAATAAAGGGACTTTTTAAACCTTCTTTTTCTTCACCAATAGAATCAAAGAACTGTTCAAAAGATTTCCCATTAATGGTAATTATACCTGAACCTTCTTTTAAAAACACCTTTGCTACGGATGTTTTGCGTTTTCCTAAACCTGTATAAGTATTTGACATAAAATTTGGTATTTTTTTTTAACTTTAAATTTCAACTTTTATCCAGTTATTAGAATCAACAGATTCAAGAGGAATAGTTTTCGCTTCACCATCTTTATTTTTTTTGTAATTGATTTTATTATCTGAATATACAAATAAACGACGATAGTATTGGCGTCCTAAAATACCTTTTGGTAACATTCCCCAAACTGCTTTTTCGATGATACGTGATGGAATACGTGCTTTTAAATCTTTAAAATTTTCGATTTTTAAGCTTCCAGGACGTTGACTCGTACGATAATAAAGTTTCTGTAATTCTTTATTACCTGAAACCTGAATTTTATCAGCATTTAAAACTACAACGTAATTTCCTTGATCTACTCCAGGAGTAAAAAATGAGTTTTCTTTTCCTCGCAAGAGTTTACTAACTTCTGTAGCTAATCTTCCTAATGTTTTATCCGTTGCATCAACCACAAACCATTTTGGTACATGTGATTCCTTTTTTGGAAATATTGTTTTCATGATATAAATAATATTTATTTTTTGATTTATGAATTTTTAAAACCAAAGTACGAGCAATAATTATTGGCTATTATTATTAATTCGTTGTGTTTCATCTTTTACAAATCGACGTGAAAATTCTGTTGAAATGTTTAAAAAATTAGGTGTTATTAATAATGGGTAGTAAAGATTCATTAAAATTTTAATTCCTTCTTGTAAACTACGCTTTGGTGTTATACTACCATTTGTCCAAATTTCTAACACTAAAGATTCTTTAATATTACCTTGGCTATCGTGAATTAGTTTAATTTTATAATTCACTTTTTTAACTGGCATAAAAATTGCATCAACTGCTAATGTTGCAGGTTGTACATTAGAAAGTTTTGCATCATTTTCTTTCTTATTTTTTTGATCAGTTAAACGATAACCTTTACCTTTTTCAATATCTACTTCTAAATATAATTCCGAGTTATCAACAATAGTACCTATGTATTGATTTGGATTAATAATTTTAAGCATATTTTTTGGTAAATTCAACATTCCTGCAGTTACGATTATTGGTCCTTTGACATTTAAAAAAGCCTTAATTTTTGATAAATTAGTTTCTTTACTAAATGTAAAAGAATTTTTAAAAATAACTTCTTTTAAATTTAATAATACTTCCAATACGTCTTCACGAAGACCTTCAATTGTTGTAAACTCATGTTTTAAATTATTAATACGTGCGCCGACTATTGAAAAACTTGTTAAGTCTGATAATAAAGTTCGTCTCAAGCTATTTCCTAAGGTAATTCCTTGACCAGTTTCTAAGGGTTCAATTACAAAACAGCCATAGTAACGATCTTCTTTATCTACATAAGTTTCAATACAGGTTAATGTATTCATAAATTTTTTAGAGAGAAATTATAATCTACGTTTTTTAGGTGGACGACAACCATTATGTGGTACAGATGTTTTATCTTCGATCGAAATAATATTTAAACCGGCCGATTTTAATGCTCGAATTGAAGTTTCTCGACCATTCCCACGTCCTTTAACAACTACTTCTACTTTTTCCATTCCGAATTCTAATGCTTTTAAAGCGGCATTACGTGCTGCTGTTTGAGCTGCAAAAGGAGTATTTTTACGTGCTCCTTTAAATCCCGAACTTCCAGATGAAGCCCAACAAATTGTATTACCTAAAATATCACTGATTGTGATTATTGTATTATTAAATGTCGTTTTAATACTAGCAATACCAACTTTAACTGATTTTTTTTGTTTCTTTGCTCTTGCCATATTTTAATATTTTCTTGTAAATAAACCTAAACGACGTGAAGTTCGATTATTTGTGCGTGTACGTTGTCCACGTACTGGTAAACCTTTAATATGACGACGGCCACGTACACTATTGATATCAACTAAGCGTTTAATGTTTAAACTAATTAAACGTTTTAAATCCCCTTCTAATTTATAATCATCAGATTCTAAACTATCACGAATTGTTGAAATTTGGGTTTCTGTTAAATCTGCTACTTTTGTTTCTGGATCAATATCCGCTTTACGTAAAATCTCATAAGCGGTTGGAATACCAATTCCATATACTGCTGTTAATGCGATATATACTTTTTTACGATTTGATAAATTATTACCAAGAAGTCTAACCATATTTTCAATTTTTTTATTAAGAAGTTACCCTTGTCTTTGTTTATGTTTCGGGTTAACACAAATTACTAAAATCTTTCCATATCGTTTAATAACACGACATTTGTCACAGATCTTTTTTACTGATGGACGTACTTTCATAAGTTTTTTTTCGTTAATTAATTGATGAATCAATCACGTTTTTATACAATGATCTTATTGTTTTTTGAATCTCATAAGCTACACCTACAAGAATAATTAAAGAAGAAATATTAATTTGATTTAATAATGGACCATTTATAAATTGTTTAAAAGATTCATATAAAATTAAGATAAAACATAAAAAGATCCCACCTATTATGGATGTTGAACGAACAACATTTTCTAAATATGATATTGTTTCTTTTCCCGGTGTTATGTTTACAACGGCTACTGATGCCTTTCTTAGTTGTTCAGAAATTTTTTCTGGATCCCAAAAAACAATTGTATAGAAGTAATTGAAACCTATTATTAATAAATAATAAAAGATTGCATTTAACTGTGTCACATTATTTTTTCCTAATGCAGATTCTGTTAAATATGTAAAAAATGGGAAAATATTGGCCGCAATAATAATTGGGAAAATACCTGCCTGATTTAATTTTATAGCTAATCCATTTTCTTTAATTTGAAAATTTGTCGTTAATTTATCACTAGTATTATTTTTTTCTATATTTTCTAAAAATGCTAATTGTCTTGCTGAAACTACATCAATATTAATTCGTGCAGTTTGTGAGATACAAATTAACAAAACTAAAAATAATAAAAACAATAATTGTATAATTAACAAATTATCGACGCTGGAAAATAATAAATTTTTTCCAATCAACGTTACAACAATATTTGTAAAAATAATAAGAGAAGTACCGTTTCCAATTCCTTTGTTATCAATTATGGTACTTAACCATACGATAATCATTGAACCGGTTACTAATTGAGTACCAATACTAACTAAATCAAATAGTGCTGTACTATAAAAATATGTTTTTAAATAAAAGATCAAAAATCCACTTTGAACGATAGCAAAAATCAAAGTTAATATTTTTTTGTAAAATAGAATTTTACGTCGTCCAACTTCTCCTTCTTCTTGTTGTAATTTTTCTAAGAAGGGGACAATTGCCGTTAATAAGTCAATTAAGATTGACGCATTAATAAAAGGAATTATTCCTAAAGAAAAAGGACTTATAAGAGTGGCTCCACCACTACCAGAATACATATTAATAATTTGCATAATGGCATTACGGTTTTCCATTTGTAAAAATGAACGTTTTAAAGCCTCTTGATCAATTCCTGTAATTGGAATTGTATTCCCAAAGCGAAAAAGAAATAAAATAACTAACGTTAATAAAATTTTTTTCGTAGGGTTGTTTTTAGTTTTTAATGTAGGAATTTTAATATTGTTTAACGATTCAAACATTTCTATATTTTCTCATTACTTTGTCATAAAAAGCTTGACGACGAACTGATTGGTACTTACCTAATTCAATCTTTTCGTTTAAAGTTGTTAATGCTAAAACTGTAGCTTTCGCATTGTTTAATAAATTATCTGCACCAATTTGTTTTGCTAAAATATTGCGCACTCCACCTAATTCAAGTACAGTACGAACTGCTCCACCAGCAATAACCCCTGTACCTTCACTTGCTGGACGTAACATAATGCTACATGCACCGTATTGTGCTTTCACAACATGAGGAACAGAATATGTTAATGTTAGTGGAATTGTAATTAAATTTTTCTTTGCGTTTAAAATAGCCTTATCAATAGCTAAATTAACATCTTCGGCTCTTCCTACACCAACGCCAACTTTGCGTTTTGTATCCCCAATAATTACAACAGCACGAAAAGTCATTTTTTTACCACCTTTAACAACTTTTGTTACACGCTTAACTTGAATAATTTTTTCGTTATATGATAGTTTTGATAAACTGATTGGTTGTCTAGGCTTACCTTTACGTTTATCATTCTTTGACTTATTAGAATCTGTATCGGTCATATTTTTTTAATCAATTTATTCTTATATTTTTTAAAACAGAAGTCCAACTTCACGAGCTCCCTCAGCAATACCAGCTACACGACCGTGATATAATCTATTTCCTCGATCAAAAACAACCTTAGTTACATCTTTTTCTAATGCTGCCTTTCCGATTGATTGACCTACTAATTTAGAAGCTGCTATACTTGCTGAAGAAACTTCATTAGGAAGTAAATCTTTTTTTAGGGTTGAACTAGCAACAATTGTTTTCCCTTGACTATCATCAATTAATTGAGCGTAAATGTGTTTATGAGAACGAAATACCGATAATCTTGGTTTTTCTGTTGTTCCTATAATTTTCTTTAAAGCTCGTTTTTTACTTTGTAAATATAGTTTTTTAATTCTTTTTTTCATAAAATTCGATTATTATTAAGGGTGAAAAATTAACGACCTGTTTTACCAGCTTTACGTAAGATACGTTCGCCTTCATACATAATACCTTTACCTTTATACGGTTCTGGTGGACGTTTTTCACGAATTTTCGAAGCAAAAAAGCCTACTAGTTCACGATCAATTCCTGTAATTATGATTTTAGTTGCACCTTCAGCTTTTACTTTTAATTCAGGTGGAATTATGAAATCAATTGTATGACTAAAACCTGCGCTTAAAATTACTTTTTTAGCATCAACTTGGAATTTATATCCAACACCTTCTGCAACTAATGTTTTTGAAAATAATTCACTAACACCCGTTACCATATTTTGTGTTAAGGCACGAATTAATCCATGATATGCTTTAGTAGCTTTTTCCTCGTTATTACGTTTAAAACTTAATTGAGAATCATCAATTGTTACATCAACTAAATCCTTAATTTCACGTTCTAAACTACCGTGTTTTCCTTTTACTGTTAAAATGTTTTCAGTTAATGTAACTGTTACATCTTTAGGAATACTAATTATTTTTTTTCCAACACGAGACATTTAAATTTCTCCATTATTATTCTATATAACAAACAATTTCGCCACCTTTTTTTAATTTTTTGGCTTTTGTATGGCTCATTACACCACTTGATGTTGAGATAATAGCAGTTCCCTGTTCATATCTTAATACATCAATAACTTTTTGAAAATTTTTGTACCCTGAAAAAACACGTTGTCCAGGTTTACTAATACGTTTAATGATAGAAAATAGCGGTTTTTTAATCCACCAACCTTTATATCTTAAATAAACTTTAATATTAGTACTTTTATTCGATTGTTCTTCTAATTCAAATCCAGTTATGTAGCCTTCGGCTTCTAAAACTTTTAAAACTGATAAACTTAATTTGTTAAATTTAACATTTGTAAAAGTATGACGAGCTAAACTTGCATTTCGAATACGTGTTAACATATCTGACACTAAATCATTTGTCATTCTTTTCCTCTTTACAATTTTTTAATTTTTGACATCTACTTTTGCAAAAGGTAAGCCACATTCTTTTAATAAAAAGCGAGCTTCCTTTGGAGTTTTTGCAGTTGTAACGATAGTTACATTAAATCCACGTCTTTGCTCAACTTGATCATAATCAATCTCTGGGAAAATTAATTGTTCCGAGAAACCAATGTTATAATTACCAAATTTATCAAAATTGTTAGGATCCAATCCACGAAAATCTCGAATACGAGGTAAAACTAATTTGATGAACTTTTCTAAAAAAGCATACATTTTTCCACGACGTAACGTTACAGTTAATCCTAAAGGCATTCCTTCACGAATTTTAAATCCAGCAATTGATTGTTTTGCTTTTGTTAAAATTGGATGTTGTCCTGTAATTGCACGAATTTCATCAGTTGCTTTTTGTAAAAATGCTCGATTTTGGGCATTCAAACCTAATCCACAACTTACAGAAATTTTTACCACTTTTGGAATTTCGTGTTTATTTTTATATTCAAATTCCTTTACTAAGTTTGGAACAATATCTTCTAAATATTCTTGTTTTAAATTTTTCATGTTATTAACATCTTATAAACTTAAGTGTGGGTTTATACTAAATTTCCTGATTTTTTAAAATAACGTTGTTTTTTATCATCAACGATTTTATATCCAATCCGACTGCTTAAATTTTGTTCATTGTCCCATAACATTAAATTTGAAATATGAATTCCAATAGGAACTTCCATTTTTCTTGCTTCTCCTCCTTGAGGGTTTTTAGCATATTTAATACGAGGTACAATACCATCAATTGTTGCAATTAATTTTTTCTGGTTTACTGTTGTAATTACTCCAATCAAACCTTTTTGATTACCAGACATTACTTTAATTTTATCACCAACTTTTACATGTAATTTTTTATTTGTTTTCATACGACTTCATTTGCTAGTGATATAATTTTTGTAAAATTCTTTTCACGGATTTCTCTTGCAACTGGTCCAAATATACGCGTTCCACGTGGATTATTATCGGTATTAATAATAACTGCAGCATTATCATCAAAACGAATTGACATACCATCTACACGACGAAACGTTTTTTTAGTACGTACAACAACAGCTCGTACAATGCTTGAACGTTTTACTGCCATATTTGGTAAAGCTTCTTTTACTACACCGATAATAATATCTCCTACACGAGCATATTTTCGATTACTTCCTAGTACACGAATACACATGATTCTTTTTGCACCAGTGTTATCAGCGACTGTTAAACATGTTTGTGGTTGTATCATAATTTCTATTACAAATATTAGTTATTACCGATTTTTAAAATTTCTTTTAATATCCATTTTTTATTTTTACTAAGTGGTCGGCTTTCTTCTAACAACACAACATCACCTGAATTACATTTATTGTCTTCATCATGTGCCATGAAACGTTTTGTTTTCAGTAAAATTTTTCCGTATTTTGGATGTGTATAACGTGTTTGAACTGATACAACAATTGTTTTATTTGCTTTGTTACTTACTACCCTTCCAATTCTTTCTTTTTTTGCCATAAAATCTTTATTTTATTTCTGTTTTCAATAAGATTGAGCGTTTAAAACTTAATTGAGCTAATCGTCTTTTTGCATGCTTAAAAAGATGCGGTTTAATTGATTGACTTGTTGAACGTTTTAAACGTAAATCAAATAAATTTTTTTGGATAATAAAAATTTCTTGATCAATATCACCTAAACTTGTTAAATTTTCAATTTCTTTATATTTTGGTAAACTCATATTTCGACAATATTTTCGCGAACGATTATTTTTGTTTTAATTGGTAATTTATAACGAGCAATTTTTAAAGCGTGTAAAGCTACTTCTTTTGGAACACCTTTTAATTCAAATAAGATATTTCCAGGTTTAATAACAACAACCCAATAGTCTACTGCTCCTTTACCAGATCCCATTCTCGATTCTTCTGCACGCGCGGTTACAGATTTATCTGGAAATACTTTAATCCAAATTTTCCCTGCACGTTTTGTGTAACGTGAAATTGTTCGACGAACAGTCTCAATTTGACGTGAAGTTAACCATACTGGTTCTAAAGCTTGTAATCCATAATCCCCATGATTAAGTTTATTATTTCGACATGCTTTTCCTTTCATACGTCCACGTTGCATCTTTCTATATTTTGTTCGCTTTGGACTTAACATTTTTTTCTCCTACAATCTGTTTTTAATTATTCTTCACCACTAAATAACCAAACTTTAATTCCAATTACACCATAAATTGTGTCAGCAATTTGATGTGTATAATCGATTTTAGCTTTTAATGTATGTAGAGGTACTCGTCCATCTCGTTTCCATTCACTTCGAGCAATTTCAATACCATTTAAACGTCCTGAAACTTGAACCTTAATTCCTTTCATTTCAGTACGTTGAACTTTTTTAATTGTTAATTTTACTGCTCTTCTAAAAGGAGTACGTTTTTCTAATTGTTCTGCAATAAAACGAGCAATTAAATCCGCATCTTCAAATGGATTTTTGATGAAATTAATACCAATGTAATAATTTTTTCCAGTTTTCAATTGTAACTGACGTACAACTTTACGAATATTACGTTTTAAAAGTAAGCTTGTAAAACGTTTTAATGTTCCTTTTGAATTATTTAAAATTGCTAAAGTTTTAGAATCCGCATTTTCCACATTTTCGCTAAAATAATTTGCAACTTTGCGGTACATTTCTTTTGCACGTGGATATAAAGCATTGACTGTAATATTAACGTATTCTGTATTTTCTAAATCCTGTTCGACCCTATTAATTTCAATTTTTGAAAGGGATAAAAATTCCTCAAATGTTTCTTCAATAGTTTGTCTAATTAAATAATCCTCTTCAATTAAGCTTGGATATTTTAATTTACTTCCATACCATTCAGATAAATGTTTTTGGGTCGTTACAAGACGAAACCCCTTTGGATGTGTTTTTTGACCCACAATATTCCTCAATAATAATAATATTTATAATTTAAGATTCAGCGACCTTAATTGTTAAATGTGCCATCTTCTTTTGAATTCCAAATGCGCGTCCTTTAGCACGTGGTCGCATACGTTTCAAGATAGGTCCTTGATTTACATAAGCTTCAACGATTACTAAATTTTCTTTTTCTAAATCAAAATTATTTGTTGCATTTGATACAGCTGAATATAAAGTTTGCCAAACAATCGACCCTGCTTTTTGTGGAAGATATTTTAATATCTGTAAAGCTTCTTTGTAACTTTTTCCTCGAATTTTTGCAATAATCAAGTCAACTTTACTTGGTGATATTCTAATATATTTTGAAGTTGCTGTTACAACCTGTTTTTCAGTAGTCATAAAATTATCGTTTTACCTTACGGTCTGTTTTTTTATGTGAACGGAATGTACGTGTTGGTACAAATTCCCCTAATTTATGTCCAACTAGTGGATCGGTAATAAAAACGGGTACATGTTTTCTACCATTATAAACGCTAATTGTATGTCCGATCATTGAAGGTAAAATTGTTGATGATCGAGACCATGTCTTAATAGTATCTTTATTGTTTGTTTCATTCATTTTATTAATTCTGTTTAACAAATGATATGCAACAAACGGTCCCTTTGCTATAGATCTTCCCATTTTATTTATGTTCTATTAAATATAATTAAGTTTTATTTACGTCTACGGATGATAAACATATCACTCTTATTTTTACGTTTACGAGTTTTCATACCTAAAGCAGGTTTACCCCAGGGAGTCAATGGACGAGCACGTCCAATAGGACAACGTCCTTCACCACCACCGTGAGGGTGATCTACTGGATTCATTACTGATCCACGTACTGTAGGTCGAACACCAAGCCAACGTTTACGTCCCGCTTTTCCTAAAACAACATTATATACATCAGAATTACCTATTTTTCCGACTGTTGCATAACATTCTTTTTTAAATAAACGGATTTCTTTAGAGGATAAACGTAAAACAACAAAGTTATTTTCCTTTGCTAAAATACGAGCACTTGTTCCAGCTGAACGCATCAATTGACCACCTTTTCCAGGGAATAATTCAATATTGTGTACATCCGTCCCTAATGGAATTGAATCTAGTGGTAAAGCATTACCTACTTTTAATTCAACATTTTTCCCCGCACAAACTTCATCTCCAATTTTTAAGTTTTCAGGATGTAAAATGTAACGTTTTTCACCGTCAGCATAATTAATTAATGCTAAATTAGCATTTCTATTTGGATCATATTCAATAGTTGTAACTTTTCCAACTACGTCATATTTATTACGTTTAAAATCGATTAAACGGTAAAGACGTTTATGTCCTCCACCTTTGTGACGAATTGTAATACGCCCTTTGTTATTTCTACCTTTTTTTCTATGATTTGAAACAGTTAATGATTTTTCTGGTTTAACTTTCGATAAGTGGGAAAAATCTAAACTACTTTTATTTCGTGATGAAGGTGTATATGGTTTATAAATTTTGATTGCCATGTTTATTGTTTAAATTTTTCTATGAAAAGACTTAAATATTAATTAAAAAGATCGTTGATTGTATCACCTTCTTTTAATTTAACGTATGCTTTTTTATAGTTTGGGCGTTTTCCAACAAAACGTCCAACACGTCGTGTTTTTGTTGGTAAATTACATGTATTTACTTGTGTAATACTTACATTGAAAAGATTTTCAAGTACGTATTTAATTTGTGTTTTTGTTAATGATTTGTCTACTATGAACGTATATTGACGTTCACCATATAGATTGATAGCTTTTTCTGTTAATGAGGGATATTTAACTAAACTTAAAAGATCGCCTAAATTATTCATAATTTTTTCCATAAGTCGAATTGATTAATTCTAAAGATGTATTCGATAAAATTATATGATTTGCTTTTAATAATTGTTCAATATTTAAACAATTGGCAGTTGTTAACTCTACATTTTTTAAGTTACGTGCTGCTAACCAAAGGTTTTTGTTTGGTTTTGTTAAAACAAAAAGTAATTTATCATTTGTTTTTAAATTCATATTAGAAATTAATTGACAAACATTTTTTGTTTTAACGTCATTAAATTCACTTAATAAATTTTCTTCAACAAATACAAATTGTTTCTTTTTAAGATATAAGGCAGATAAAATTGCTAATCTTCTTTCTTTTTTATTTGCTTTTTTTGATACAAGATGTGGTTTTGGTCCAAAACTTACACCACCACCTGTCCATAAAGGTGAACGTGTTGATCCTGCACGTGCTTGACCAGTCCCTTTTTGTTTCCAAGGCTTACGCCCTCCACCTCGTACTTCAGATTTTGTTTTTGTAGAAGCAGTATGTTTACGACGATTTTTTAATTGTATTAAATAAATACGGTGAATTAAACCAATCGCTTTCTTTTTTCGATCTCCTAAAACTTTTTCTTCGATCATAATTTTAATTATTTAATACTAACTAAATTACCAGCTTTTCCTGGGATTGAACCCTTAATAACTAATAAATTTTCCTTTGAATCGATATCAACAATTTTTAATGATTTTACTGTACATTTAGTATTACCTAAACGACCAGCCATTTTTTTACCAGGCCATACACGTCCAGGTGTTGTACCTGCACCAATAGAACCTTGTAAGCGGTGACTTTTTGAACCATGTGACATTAATCCTGTCGTAAAATTGTTACGTTTAAAGTTACTTGCGTTTCCTTTACCAATTGTAAAACCAGTAATATTAACACTTTGACCTATTTCAAACATTTCAATATCAACTTTTTGTCCAATTTCATAAGTTTCTGCTTCTTCCGTTTTATATTCTTTCAAATAACGATACGGAGGTAAGTTAACTTTACTGAAATGACCTAATCTAGGCTTTGTTAAGCTGCGCAAATTTGGAGCAACTTCACCGAAACCTAATTGAATAGCATTGTAACCACAATTTTCTTCTGATTTAATTTGAGTTACAAAACATGGACCTGTTTTAATAATCGTTACTGGAATAACATCTCCTTTTTCATCAAAGATTTGTGTCATTCCAATTTTATTTCCTAAAATACCTATTGTCACAAAACACCTTCCTTCATTAATTATTT
>Ga0257128_1000015_pt1 | contig 14843 bp, 27 predicted proteins | sample LP_J_2011_P26_10_FD_194408 | JGI IMG/M metagenome (GOLD analysis project Ga0257128, IMG submission 194408) | Metatranscriptome of marine microbial communities from Northeast Subartic Pacific Ocean, Canada - LP_J_2011_P26_10m (Metagenome... | ecosystem: Environmental > Aquatic > Marine > Oceanic ... | reverse complement strand
GTTGTCTCTAAAATTTTTAAAGAACATGAAACACCAGCCGGTAACTCCGTTTTAAGTAATAAATCCAAAACACTTGGCGAAGTGATAGTTAAATCAATAAATCTTTTATACAAACGAACTTCAAAATGTTCACGAGATTTTTTATCAACATGAGGTGAACGTAAAACACAAAAACGTTTAATTTTTGTAGGTAAAGAAACTACCCCATTTAATTTACATTCAGCATTGAGTAAAGTTCCACTTAGTTGAACACATGCAGTTTCAATTAAATCATTATTAAATGACTTTAAAAGTATACGAAATTTCATAATTATTTTTTATTTAATAATTTTTGTTACTAATCCAGACCCAACTGTTCGCCCACCTTCACGGATTGCTAAACGCATTCCATTTTCAACAGCAATAGGAGCAATTAATTCAATATTCATTGTAACATTATCACCAGGCATTACCATTTCAATGCTTTCTCCATCATTTGAAAAATCAGTAATTGATCCTGTAACATCTGTTGTTCGAACATAAAATTGTGGCTTATATCCTTTAAAGATTGCAGTATGTCTTCCACCTTCTTCTTTTGTTAGGATATACACTTCAGCTTCAAAATTAGTATGGGGATTAATTGTACCCGGTGCTGCTAAAACCATACCTCGAATAACATCAGTTTTTTGAATACCACGTAATAAAATACCAATGTTATCTCCAGCCATACCTTGATCAAGAGTTTTTTGGAACATTTCCATTCCTGTTACAGTAGTAGTCTTAGTTTCTTCTAAACCAATCATTTCAACTGTATCACCAATATTAACTGACCCTCTTTCAATTCTTCCTGTTGAAACCGTCCCACGACCTGTAATTGAGAAAACATCTTCAATTGCCATTAAGAAGGGTTGATCCATTGCACGTTCAGGCGTAGGAATGTATTCATCAACTGTCTTCATTAGTTTAAAAATTCCATCAACCCAAGAATCTTCTCCCTCTTTAATGGTAGGATTCTTTGCTACTACATCAAAAGCCATTAATGCAGAACCCGAAGTAAATGGAATTTCATCACCAGGATAATCGTAACTATCTAATAATTCACGTAATTCTAATTCAACTAATTCCAATAATTCTTCATCATCAACTTGATCAGCTTTATTTAAGAATACAACTAATTTTTTTACCCCTACTTGACGTGCTAATAAGATATGTTCACGTGTTTGAGGCATTGCCCCATCTGCTGCAGAAACAACTAAAATCGCACCATCCATTTGTGCTGCTCCTGTAATCATATTTTTTACATAATCTGCATGGCCTGGGCAATCTACATGCGCATAATGACGTGCCTCTGTTTGATACTCTACATGTGCAGTATTAATTGTAATACCACGAGCTTTTTCTTCAGGTGCAGCATCAATATCAGAATAATCGCGTAAAACTGCGCCACCAAGTGTTGATAAAGTAGCTGTAATTGCAGCCGTTAATGTTGTTTTTCCATGATCAACATGTCCGATTGTTCCAATATTAATATGCGGTTTATCTCGTAAAAATTTATCTCTTGCCATTTTGTTTAAAAATTTTAAAAATTACTAAAGTATTATTGTTTACTTTTGGGAAACTTTATTCCTAGATATTATCTGAATTGTGCAAACGCTTTATTAGCTTCTGCCATTTTGTGTGTTTCTTCTTTTTTCTTAATTGCATTTCCTAGCCCTTTTGCAGCTTCTAATAATTCATTTGCTAATTTTAAAGACATTCCTTTCCCAGATCGTTTTTTTGAATATTCAACAACCCAACGAATTGCAATATTTGTTGCACGGAATTTATTTAATAAAGTTGGGACTTGATAAGTAGCACCCCCAACTCGTTTAGCTTTTAATTGGACTCTAGGACTAATATTACGAATTGCTTTTTCTAAAATAAGAATTGGATTTTGATTTGTCCTAAATTCCATAAATTCAAACGCTTTGTAAACAATGCGTTTTGCTAATCTTTTTTTACCGTTTTTGAGGATTCTATTAACTAATAGACTTACTAAAAGATTATCATATTTTGAATCGCGTTCAGGGAAACGCTTCTTTGTAGATATTCGTCGTGACATAGTTTAAATATTTAAGTTAAATAAGTATTAATTTTTGTTATTTCGTACCTGCAACGACTTTTCGTGCACCGTATTTCGAACGACTTTGACGACGATCTTTAACACCTGTACAATCTAATGCACCACGAATAATTTTATAACGTACACCAGGTAAATCTTTTGCTCGACCACCACGAACTAAAACAATTGAATGTTCTTGAAGAGTATGTCCTTCCCCTGGAATATAAGCCGTAACTTCAAAACCACTTGTTAATTTAACTCTAGCAACCTTTCGGATTGCTGAATTTGGTTTTTTAGGAGTCGTCGTATAAACACGCGTACAAATGCCACGTCTTTGTGGACAAGAATTTAACGCAGGACTTTTTGTTACATTAAAAATTTTAGTTCTATTTAAACGAACTAATTGTTGTATTGTTGGCATATTTTAGTTTTTTACTTTATTTTTTCGAAGTTTTTAAATCTTTTTTTCCATACTTTTTTTCAAATTTATCAACTCTACCTTCAGCGTCAATAATTTTTTGTGAACCAGTATAAAAAGGATGATTTCCAGACCAAATATCGACATACATTTCTTCTTTTGTTGTCCCAACTTCTAGAACTAATTCTCCATCACAAAAAACTTTTGTGGAATACCATTCTGGATGTAAATCTTTTTTTGACATAATATGTGTTCTATAAATAATCTTATCGTTTTGAATATTGAGAAGCTTTACGGGCTTTCTTTAATCCATATTTTCTTCTTTCTTTTATTCGTGAATCTCTTCTTAATAATAAATATTTATTAAAAATAGAACGATATTCAATATCAATGGCACATATAGCTTTTACAATACCTAACTGAACTGCACCCAGTTGAGATGAAACACCACCACCATGAACCTTTACTTCTACATCGTATTTATTTGTTAAATTTACTAAAAGAAAAGGATTTTTTAACATTTCACGCTCTTCTCCTAATGACATAAAAAAATCATCTACGCTTTTGTTGTTAATTGTTATATTTCCTTGTCCTTCTGTTAAATAGACTTTTGCCACAGAAGTTTTTCTTTTACCAATTCCTGTATATAAAGTTGTCGTATTTGTCATTTTTTATTCCTTATAATTTTTAAATTAAACCTCAACTTTTATCCAATTATTTGCTTCCATTAAATCCATAGGAATTTCACGGGTTTGATTATCAGATGTTTTTTTATAGTTGATTTTATTATCTGAATAAATAAATAAACGTTTATAGTATTGACGACCTAAAACACCTTTAGGTAACATCCCCCAAATTGATTTTTCAAGAATTCTTGAAGGAATGCGAGCTTGTAATTGTTTAAATGTTTCAATTTTTAAACTTCCAGGTGTATGTGTGTGACGATAATACAACTTGTCATTTTCTTTATTTCCTGAAACTTGTATTTTATCCGCATTCAGAATCACTACATAATTTCCTTGATCCACTCCAGGAGTATAAAATGTTGTTTCTTTACCACGTAACAATTTACTTGCTTCAGTCGATAAACGACCTAACGTTTTACCATCCGCATCAATTACGAACCATTTAGGTACGTGACATTCTTTTTTTGGAAATATTGTTTTCATAATGAAAATACGTAAGTATAAATTTATTTTTATTTTTTCTTAACTAAAGTATTAGCTAAATGTGGAGTTAATTTTAAAAAGTTTTCCGTAACAAATAAAGGATAAAATAAATTCATTAAAATTTTTAACGCTTCTTGTATACTACGACGAGGTGTAACAGTACCATTGGTTAAAATTTCAAGCGTTAAGGATTCTTTTATATTTCCTTTACTATCATGAATCATTTTAATTTTATAATTAACACGTTTAACTGGCATGAAAACAGCATCTATTAATAAAGTTGATGGCTTCGTAATTGAAAACTTACGTTCTTCTCCTTTCCTACGAATTTCTTCAGTTAATTTATAACCCTGACCACTTTGAATATCAATTTCCATGTATAATTCTGAATCATCGACAATTGTACAAATATATTGATTAGGATTAAGGATTTTAAAATGTTTTTTAGGTAATTTAAACATCCCAGCTGTAACGATTAAAGGGCCTTTAACTTGTAAAAATCCTTTTACATTCAAAGGTTTTCCTTCCTTTAATTTTTCAGGAATTTTTTCTTTTACGGAAAAAGAAGTATTAAAAACAACCTCTTTTAAATTCAGTAAAACTTCTAAAATATCTTCACGTAAACCTTCAACAATAGAAAATTCATGTTTTAAATCATTAATACGAACACCCGTGATAGCAAAACCTGTTAAATCAGATAACAATGTTCTTCTTAACGCGTTTCCTAATGTAATACCTTGACCTGTTTCTAAAGGTTCAATAATAAAACAACCGTAATGGTTTTGTTCAGCATCAATATATGTTTCAATACAATTTAATGTACTCATAATTTTTTAAGTTTGACTGTTTTATAATCTTCGTTTTTTAGGTGGACGACAACCATTATGTGGAACACCTGTTCTGTCTTCAATTGATAAAATATTTAACCCAGCAGATTTTAAAGCCCGAACTGAAGTTTCACGACCATTTCCTCGGCCTTTAAGAACTACTTCAATTTTTTCCATCCCAAATTCTTGAGCTTTAATTGCTGCATTTCTAGCGGCACTTTGTGCAGCAAAAGGAGTATTTTTTCGTGCTCCTTTAAAACCTGAACTTCCTGAAGAAGCCCAACACACAGTATTTCCTAAAATATCAGTAATCGTAATAATTGTATTATTAAAAGTTGTTTTAATATTTGCTACTCCTACCGAAACCGATTTTTTTTGCTTTTTTCCTACTTTTGCCATAATTTAATACTTATTTATTTTTTCGTAAATAGAAACTTAGGCGACGTGAAGTTCTATTATTTGTACGAGTTCGTTGTCCCCTAACGGGTAATCCCTTTAAATGTCTTCTGCCTCGTATACTATTAATTTCAACTAACCGTTTTATATTTAAACTAATGAAACGTTTTAAATCACCTTCTAATGTATAATCTTTATTTTCTAAATGATCACGAATCTCAGAAACATTCGTTTCATTTAAATCGGCTACTTTTAAATTTTCATCAATATTTAATGTTTTTAAAATTTGTTTTGATGTAGGAATTCCGATACCGTAAATAGACGTTAAAGCAATATAAATTTTCTTTTTATTTGATAAGTTATTACCTAATATTCTGACCATATTGTATTTTATTTTTTTTAACCTTGTCGCTGTTTATGTTTTTGATTTGATGAACAAATCACCATAATGCGGCCATGTCGTTTAATAATACGACAATTTTCACAAATTTTCTTTACAGAAGGACGTACTTTCATATTTTCGATGATTAATTTTATGTAATTGAATAACTACGCGTTTTATATAATGAGCGTATTTTCCGTTGCACATCATACGCAACCCCAACAACAATAATTAACGAAGAAATATTGAGTTGATTTAATAACGGCCCATTTATTACTTGGCGAATAACATCAAATATAATTAAAATAAGAGATAAAGCTATTCCACCTAAAATTGATGTACCCCGAACAATATTTTCTAAATAAAGAACAGTTTCATTTCCCGGTGTAACATTGATTAATGAAACAGAAGCTTTTCTTAATTGCTCGGCAATTTTTTCAGGATCCCAAAAGACGATCGTGTAAAAATAATTAAACCCAACTATTAATAAGTAATAAAGAGCATTATTAAAATAAGGATTGTTAATATTTAACGTCTGCCCAAAATAAGATAGAAATGGAACTAGATTCGATGCAATAATAATTGGAAATATTCCCGCCTGATTTAATCGAATTGATAATCCATTTTCTTTCAGCTGACGAACACCTGCTGCGTATGTATTGTTTATATTTTCATTTTCTTTTCCAGCTTTCTCTAAAAATGTTAATTGTCGCGCAGAAACAATCTCAATATTAAATCTAGCTGTTTGAGAAATAGAAATTAAGGATAAAATAACTCCTAAAATTAAAACTTCTACTCCACTTGAAAAACTTGGCGTTAGAGAGGTTAAAACATTTTTACCAACTAAAGTTTGAACAATATTGGCGAAAATAATTATAGATGTTCCATTTCCAATTCCTTTGTTGTCGATAACGCTTGTTAACCAAACGATTATCAAAGATCCAGTTACAAGTTGAAGACTAATAAGTGCAAATGTGAACAATGTAGATGTATAAATATAAGGCTTTATATAAAAAATTAAGAAAATACTTTGTCCAATTGCAAAAATTAGGGTTAATAATTTTTTATAAAAAAGTATTTTTCGTCGCCCCATCTCGCCTTCTTCTTTTTGTAATTTTTCTAAAGAAGGAATTAAAGCGGTTAATAAATCAATTAAGATTGACGAATTAATAAATGGGATAATCCCTAAAGAAAAAGCACTTAATAAGGTTGCTCCTCCTCCTCCTGAATACATATTAATTACTTGCATTAGTGAATTTCTTGTATCAAATTGCGAAAATGCTTTTTTTAAAGCCTCTTGATCAACTCCGGATAAGGGTATATGATTTGCAAAACGAAACAAAATCAGAATAATTAAAGTAATATAAATTTTTTCATTTGGACTACTTCGTGATTTTGACGCCGAAAAAAGCTCATTAATAAATGAAAATTTTTCAGTTATAAATTTTAGCATTTTTGTATTTTCGCATTATTTTATCGTAAAAAACTTGTCTACGACTTGATTGATATTTTCCAAGTTCTATTTGTTGATTTAAAGTTGTTAAAGCTAAAATTGTTGCTTTTGCATTATTAAGAATATTGTTAGAACCAAATTGTTTTGCAACAATATTTTTAATTCCAGCAAGTTCTAAAACAGTTCGAACTGAGCCACCCGCAATAACTCCGGTTCCTAATTTTGCAGGTCGAATCATTATGCTACAGGCCCCAAAACCAGCTTTAACAATATGCGGTATAGAATAATTTAATGTTAAGGGAACAGTGATTAGATTTTTTTTACCATCTAAAATTGCTTTATCCATAGCTAAATTCACATCATCAGCTCTTCCAACACCAACACCAACTTTACGCTTTGTATCTCCTACGATAATAACAGCCCGAAAAGTTAACTTTTTTCCACCTTTAACAACTTTTGTAACACGTGTTACTTGAATAACTTTTTCTTCATATTTAATTTTTGATAAACGGGTTACGAGTTTTTTCTTGCCCGTTCTATTTGAAGAAGGTTGTCTAAATCCATCTCCATTTTTTGAGGTTTTTTCCATAATTAATTGTTAAAAATTTAAATCGAAATATATAATTTTAAGAAAAACAATTTATTTTTAAAAAATAAGACCTTCATTTCTAGCACCGTCAGCTAAGCTTTTAATTCGTCCATGATAAACTCTGTTACCACGATCAAAAACAATTGTCTTAATCTCTTTTTCAATAGCTTTTTTTCCTAAATCTTGACCTACGGTATAAGCAGCTGTTTGGTTATTACCTTTAATAAGTTCTAAGGATTTATTTAATGTTGAGCTAAATGCTAATGTATGACCTGTCTGATCATCAATTAATTGTCCATAAATATGTTTATGAGAACGGTAAACAGCTAAACGCGGTTTTTCAGAATTGCCAACAATCTTTTTTAAATAACGCTTTTTTTGTTGCAAATATAATTTTTTCTTAGCTTTTTTCATTATTTTATAACTTTTTTTATCTTAAAAATGTTATTTATTTACCAGTTTTTCCTGCCTTACGAATAACTTTTTCACCCATGTATAAAATACCTTTTCCTTTATAAGGTTCAGGTGGTCTCATACTTCGAACTTGGGCTGCTAAAAACCCAACTTTTTCCCGGTCGATTCCACTGATATGAATTTTTGTGGGTCCTTCTTGCTTAACACTTAAATCACTTGGAATTGGAAATTCAACAGGATGTGTAAATCCTACATTTAAAACTAACTTCGTTTTATCTGCTTGAAATTTATATCCGACACCTTCGGCAACTAAGGTTTTTGTAAATAATTCGTCAACACCAGTAACCATATTTTGAATTAATGCTCTCATTAATCCATGATATGAACGTGTTTTTTTATCATCATTTACCCTTTTAATCGAAAGTTCATTTTCTCCAAGATCAAAAGTAATTAAATCCTCTACTTCTCTCGCTAATACTCCATGCTTTCCTTTTACTGTTACATTATTATTTGCAATAGTAATAGTGACATCTTTTGGAATATTAATTATTTTTTTTCCAATACGTGACATAAAATTCCTCTTTCTAAACTTTACTTATAAATTACCTTAACCAATGTAACATAAGATTTCGCCACCTTTCTTTAACTTCGTTGCTTTTAAATGACTCATTACACCGTTTGAAGTAGAAATAATAGCTGTACCTTGTTCAAAACGTAAGGTATCAATTAATTTTTGAAAATTTTTGTAACCGCAAAAAACACGATTCCCCGGTTTACTGATTCTTTTTAAAGTAGAAAATAATGGTTTCTTGACCCACCAGCCTTTATATTTTAAAAATACTTTAATATTATTTTGGGGATTATCTCCTTCTTCAATTAAATAGCTATCAATGTAAGATTCTGTTTCCAAAACTTTTAAAATTGCTAAACTTAATTTACTGTAACGAACACGTACATAAGTATGTCTTGCCATACTTGCATTACGTATGCGTGTCAACATATCCGACACAAGATCATTTGTCATTTTAAACCTCTTTTCTAAAATTTTTTAATTTATGTATCACTTGTTTGAGCTTTTGCAAAAGGAAAACCTAACTCTTGTAATAAATAAAATGCTTCTTCTTTATTTTTTGCAGTTGTAACAATCGTGATATTAAAACCACGTCTTTGTTCAACACTATCGTAATCAATTTCAGGAAAAACTAATTGATCAGAAATACCTAAATTATAATTTCCAAATTTATCAAAATTTTTTGGATTTAAACCTCGAAAATCTCGGATACGGGGTAAAACTAATTTAATAAATTTTTCTAAAAACGCATACATTTTTTCACGACGTAAAGTTACTGTCAAACCTAAAGGCATCCCCTCACGTATTTTAAAACCAGCGACAGAATTTTTTGCTGATGTCAAAACAGGTTGCTGTCCGGTCATAACACGAATTTCATCAGTTGCTTTTTGTAAAAATGTTCTATTTGAAGCATTTAAACCTAAACCACAACTAACATGAATTTTACTAACTTTTGGAATTTGATGAACATTCGCATAGTTAAATTCTTTTGCCAATTTTGGAATGACATTATTAATATAATCAGTTCTTAAATTATTCATTTTTTATTTCATTAAATAAACTTTCGTTATAAAACGCATCCAGATTTTTTAAAATAACGTTTTTTCGTATTTTCTACCAATTTATAACCAATTCGACTGGCTTGATTATTTTGCTCATCCCATAACATTAAATTAGAAGTATGGATAGGTAATTGAATTTCAACCTTTTGTGCTTCTGAATTTGGATTTTGTTTTTGATATTTAATTCGTGGTAAAACGCCTTCAATTATTGCAACAGATTTTTTTGCAGCAATGGAACTAATTGTCCCAACCAACCCTTTTTGACTTCCGGAAATAACTTTAATTTTATCTCCAATTTTGACATGAAATTTATGTTTTTTATTCATATTACTTCATTTGCTAATGATATTATTTTTGTAAAATTCTTTTCTCGAATTTCTCGAGCTACGGGCCCAAAAACTCGAGTCCCCCTTGGATTATTTTCAGCATTAATAATTACTGCAGCGTTATCATCAAAACGGATTGCCATTCCATCAGGGCGTTTAATTGTTTTTCGTGTTCTTACAATAACTGCACGAACAATGCTTGAACGTTTTACTGCCATATTGGGGAGGGCATCTTTAACGACCCCAATAATAATATCGCCAACTTTTGCATATTTACGACTATTTCCTAAAACGCGAATACACATTACTTTTTTTGCCCCTGTATTATCAGCAACAGTTAAATATGTTTGCGGTTGTATCATAATTTTTTTTACTTTGTACTGAACAAATTAATTTATATTAACTTTTATAATTTCTTTTAGTAACCATTTCTTTTTACGGCTAAAAGGAGGACTTTCTTCTAATAGAACAATATCACCTGAATTACCAGAATTTTCTTCATCATGGGCCATATATCGTTTTGTCTTTAGCAAAATTTTTCCATATTTTGGATGACGATAACGTGTTTGAACCGCTACTACAATTGTTTTTTCAGGTTTATTACTAACAACAACCCCAATTCTTTCTTTCTTAACCATAAGTATTTAGTTTTCCGATTTCAATAAAAACGATTTTTTAAATTTTAAATGAACTAGTCGCCTTTTTGCATGTGCAAATAAATGGGGTTTAACAGCTTGACTAGTTGATTTTTTAATTCTTAAATCAAATAAATTTTTTTGCAATAGAAAAATTTCTTTATCTATATCTACAACTGTAGTTAAATTTTCTAGATCTTTATATTTTGGTAAACTCATTATGCGCTTTCCTCACGAATTAAAATTTTTGTTTTAATAGGTAATTTATAACGTGCTAAGTCTAATGCTTTAATAGCTATTTCCTTAGTAACACCGTTTATTTCAAATAAAATATTCCCTGGCTTTATAACAACAACCCAGTATTCAACGGCTCCTTTTCCGGATCCCATCCTTGATTCTTCCGCACGAGCAGTTACTGATTTATCAGGAAAAACTTTAATCCAAATTTTTCCTGTTCGTTTTGTATAACGTGAAATCGTTCGTCGAACTGCTTCAATTTGTCGAGATGTTAACCATACAGGCTCTAAAGCTTGTAACCCGTAATCTCCATGCGCTAAAGTATTATTACGACAGGCTTTTCCTTTTAGACGCCCTCGTTGTGATTTTCTATATTTTGTTCGTTTAGGACTTAACATAATTTCTCCTAATTAAATTTATTTTTTCAAATATTACCTGCAAAAAGCCATACTTTGATACCAATTGTTCCATAAATTGTTTCCGCTCTATATGACGAATAATCAATTTTTGCTTTTAAAGTATGCAAAGGTACTTGACCATCACGTTTCCATTCGCTACGTGCCATTTCAATCCCATTTAAACGACCTGAAACTTGAATTTTAATTCCTTTTAGTTCTGTCCGTTGTACTTTTTTAATTGCTTGTTTAACGGCTCTTCTAAAAGGAACCCTTTTTTCTAATTGTTCAGCAATAAATTTTGCAATTAAAGTTGAATCTTCAAAAGGATTTTTTATAAAGTTAATAGAAACAGAATAATTTTTTTCGTATTTTACTTGTAAAAATCTAATTAAATTTCGAATATTTCTTTTTAATAATAAACTTGTAAATCGTTTTAAAGTTCCTTTATTATTGTTTAATAAAGATAAAGTTTTTGCATTTGAATTTTCAACTGTATCAGTAAAATATTTTGCAACTTTACGATACATTTCTTTTGCACGTGGAAATAATGCGTGAATAGTAATATTAACGTATTCTTTATTATCAATATTTTGATTAATTCGATTAATTTCAACCTTTGAAATTGAAAGGAACTCTGAAAACGAATTATTTATTTTTTCACGAATAATAAAATCTTCTTCAATAAGGGATGGATAAATTAATTTATTACCATACCATTCTGAAAGATGTTTTTGAGTTGTCGTTAATCGAAATCCTTTTGGATGTGTTTTTTGACCCATACTCCTTCTATTTTTAAAATTTCTTTTTTATTAATTTATACTTCTGATACGCCAATTGTTATATGACACATTTTCTTTTGAATTGCATATGCCCGACCTTGAGCACGTGGACGCATTCTTTTTAAAATTGGCCCTTGATTTACAAACGCTTCTGAAATAACTAAATTTTCTTTTTCAAGATCAAAATTATTAGTCGCATTGGATACTGCAGAATATAGTGTTTGCCAAACAATTGCTCCAGATTTTTGCGGTAAATATTTCAAAATTTGTAAAGCTTGTTTATATGTTTTCCCACGAATTTGTTTAATTATTAAATCAACTTTCGTTGGAGAAATTCTAATATATTTTGAAGTTGCTGAAATTTGTTGATTTTGCGTCATATGTATATATTATCTTTTTACTTTACGTTCGGTTTTTTTGTGCGAACGGAATGAACGTGTTGGCACAAATTCTCCTAATTTATGACCAACTAATTGCTCTGAAATAAAAACTGGTACATGTTTTTGACCGTTATATACACTAATAGTGTGACCAATCATTAAAGGTAAAATGGTTGAAGCACGCGACCATGTTTTAATCGTATCTTTTTTACCACTATCATTCATTTTTTGAATTTTATTTAATAAATGATAAGCAATATAAGGTCCCTTTGATATTGAACGTCCCATAAGTTAACTAATTTTTTAAAAATTTAACGTGAACGAATAATAAATATATCGCTCTTATTTTTTCTTTTACGTGTTTTGATTCCTAAGGCTGGTTTACCCCAAGGTGTTAAAGGTCTTGGTTTTCCAATAGGACAACGTCCTTCTCCACCCCCATGTGGATGATCAACTGGGTTCATAACTGATCCTCTTACCGAAGGACGAACACCTAACCAACGTTTTCTTCCTGCTTTTCCTAAAACAACATTATATATTTCCGAATTACTTACTCTCCCAAGTGTTGCAAAACATTCTTTTTTAAATAAACGAATTTCTTTTGAAGATAATCGTAAAATTACAAAATCATTTTCTTTTGCTAATACTTTTGCAGATGTTCCAGCAGCCCTTACTAATTGTCCTCCTTTACCGGGAAAGAATTCAATATTATGAACGTCAGCACCCAATGGTATATTTTCGAGTGGTAAAGCATTTCCAACTTTGATTTCACTAGTTGGACCTGACATAACTGAATCACCAACATTCAATTTTTCCGGATGTAAAATATAACGCTTTTCACCGTCTGAATAATTAATTAAAGCAATGTTAGCGTTTCTATTTGGATCATATTCAATTGAAACAACTTGTCCAATAATATTTAACTTATTTCGTTTAAAATCAATTAAACGGTAAAGACGTTTGTGTCCTCCACCTTTGTGACGAATTGTTATTCTTCCTTTATTATTACGTCCTCGTGCACGTTGGTTTGAAACTAACAACGATTTTTCTGGCTTTTTCGTTTTCGTTAACGTAGAAAAATCCAAACAAGTTTTTTCCCGGCTTGAGGGCGTATAAGGTTTATATACTTTAATTCCCATAATTAAGATTTAAGTTTTTATTTTTATGAACAAATTAATTAAAAAGTTCATTTATTGTATCACCTTCTTTTAGTTTTACAAATGCCTTTTTATAAACCGAACGATTTCCAATCGATTTTCCTACTCTTCTTTTTTTAGTTGGTAAAACGGCAGTATTTACTTTGGTAATAGTAACATCAAAAATACTTTCAATAACAAATTTTATTTGTGTTTTTGTTAACGTACGATCAACAATAAAAGTATATTGTCTATCACCGTATAAATTAATTGATTTTTCTGTTAAAGAAGGGTATTTTATTAGCTGTAATAGATCACCTAAATTATTCATAATTTTTTCCGTAAGTTGAATTAATTAAATCCAATCCATTATTGGATAAAATAATATGATTAGCATTTAATAACTGCTCAATATTTAAACATCCAGCGGTCGTAACTTCAATGTTTTTTAGGTTTTTAGTTGACAACCAGAAAAATTTATTAGAGCTTGATAATACAAATAAAATTTTTGAGTTAGTTTCTAAACTAAGACTAGAAATTAAATCACAAACTTTTTTCGTTTTTACAGCTTCAAATGCAAAAATATCATCATTAACAAATACAAATTGTTGTTTTTTAAGATATAATGCCGATAAGATTGCTAAACGGCGTTCTTTTTTATTAATTTTTTTCGATACTGTTTTTGGTTTAGGACCAAAAATAACACCCCCTCCAACAAATAGAGGTGAACGTGTTGATCCAGCTCGTGCTCGACCTGTTCCTTTCTGTTTCCATGGTTTACGTCCACCACCACGAACTTCTGATCTTGTTTTTGTTGAAGCAGTATGTTTACGTGCATTTTTTAACTGAGTTAAATAAGCACGGTGAATTAAACCAATCGCTTTTTTCTTTCTTTCTCCGTTTTCTAAAAATATTTTTCCTTCCATATTCCGAATTAATTAGGTTAATTAGATTCCTGTCTTCATGCTTACTAAATTCCCAGCTTTCCCTGGAATTGAGCCTTTTACAACAATAAGATTTTGAATTTTATCAATATCAATAATTTCTAATCCCTTTATAGTTCTTTTTTGCATACCAGATCTAGCAGGCATTTGTTTTCCTTTTAATACACGCCCAGGAGTTGTACCTGCACCTATTGAACCTTGTAAACGTTTTGATTTCCCACCATGGCTCATTAAACCAGTATGATGTCCGTGTAATTTAAATTTACTTGTATGTCCTTTACCAATCGTAAATCCAGTAACATTAATAGATTGACCAATTTCAAACATATCCACAGTAAATTTTTGTCCTAAATTATACTCTTGAATTTCGTCAGTTTTATATTCTTTTAAATAACGATAAGGGGGTAAATTAGATTTACTAAAATGACCTAGCCTCGGTTTCGTTAAACTTTTTAAATTTGGAGCTACTTCTAAATAACCTAATTGAATAGAATTGTATCCACAATTTTCATTAGATTTAATTTGTGTAACATAACAAGGACCTCCTTTAATGATCGTTACGGGAATTACTTCACCATTTGTATCAAAAACTTGAGTCATCCCAACTTTATTTCCTAAGATTCCAATTGACATTACTTTAATTAAAAT
>Ga0257128_1000012_pt1 | contig 15298 bp, 5 predicted proteins | sample LP_J_2011_P26_10_FD_194408 | JGI IMG/M metagenome (GOLD analysis project Ga0257128, IMG submission 194408) | Metatranscriptome of marine microbial communities from Northeast Subartic Pacific Ocean, Canada - LP_J_2011_P26_10m (Metagenome... | ecosystem: Environmental > Aquatic > Marine > Oceanic ... | reverse complement strand
CTTATCGAGTTGAGTCGGACTCGAATGTTGTTGTCCCCGCTGGTCACAGACCGGACATGTCACTCTCCGCTAAAGACACTACATTCACTGATTGTTTTAAAATTTCACAGACAACCACAATGACCATGCTGGGCAGTGGAGTTGAGTTTGGGCAAAGAACTGAATCTTGGTTAGCTAAGAATATTGGTTTAGTTAAAAGTGAAGTGTTTATAAGGTGGACAGAGCATCCTTATGATTCGGATTATACCGCTAATAACAACTATTTAGATACTTTGAATCAGGCATGGATTGGTTTTAATAGGATAGAGTTGAACTCAGTAGCGATTCAGGAGTCAAATAATGTTTTTAGAAAAATGGCTCATCCAGTCAAAAATATAAGACTGCAAAATATAAAGGATGAGCAAAATTTTAATTTTGACCCCTTCTATGCGAGTAAGCAACATGGAATCCATACAATAGATCTTAGGGAGCTGATTGAGTGAAAATATTATTTAAAATCATAACTTTATTTTCTTTTCTCTCTCTATCTTACGGAGGGACAGATGGTACTATAAGAGGAAAGGTTACAGACTCCGATGGGAACCCGCTCCCTGGGGCAAATATTTACGTCCCTGATGTTGGGATAGGTGCTGCTGCCGGCGGAGATGGTGGCTATATTATACTGAATATTCCAGTAGGCGATTATGATGTTGTCGTTCAAATGATGGGATATCAAAAGCAGACCATGACGGAAGTAGGTGTCATGATGGATCAGACCGTATGGTTGAATTTTAAATTACCAATTGCTGCTGTTGAAGGAGAAGAGGTTCAAGTTCTAGGTCAAAGAGCTCTCGTTGAAAAAGGTTCCACGTCAAAAAAAATTACCGTTGATAAAGAAGCTATTCAATCTCTCCCAATAAGAGATTTGTCCGAATTATATACACTACAATCTGGGGTTGTAAAAGTTGAAAGTCGTAGTAAATCTGTCCCTGATCATGAAGAGCGAGGTATCGAAGAGATCCACGTGAAGGGGGGAAGATCTGGAGAGATAGCATATATGATGGACGGAATGTATTTAAGAAATCCAATTTTTGGCTCTATTGGATCTGGTACGCGGCTAAATATGTTTGCAGTAAGGGAATTCGATTGGCAGCCAGGAGGTTTTAACGCTGAGTATGGAGATGCTCAATCTGCCGTTTCAAATTGGCATACAGCATCGGGAGGTAAAGAAATTGAATATCATTTCAAATGGGAAACAAGTTCCGTTGGTGCTTTTTTAGATGGTGATTCGGATGAAAGTAAGAATTATGATCTAAACCGTGGTTACACTGATTATAATATTGGTGTTGGTGGACCTATAATAGGAATTCCAAGGCTTACTTTCTGGGCGTCGGGGCAGTATACAACGCAAGATAAGTATAGTGTTTATGAATTTGATGATAAGATTTATCAAGGTGCTAAATATTTTCTAAATGAAGGTGATGTTAACGATGAAATTCTAAAAGAAAATAAAAAAAACCTCGTATATCCTTGGGATGATCAATCTGGTTTTCGCGGTTTTGGTTTTGATAATACTTGGGATGTTTTCGCTAAATTAAGTTACAAATTCACTAATAAGCTGAGATTTCATGGATCTTATTGGCTTGTCGAAAATCATCGACAATCCTTTAATCCAACATATCTATACTGGGATGAGGGTCGGAATGAGCTTTTTAGAGACACGGAGAGGTTCAATGTTGAAATGAATCATTCCTTATCACAAAACACTTTTTATACATTACGTTGGTCTAGGTTTCAACAAGACCAATTTCAAGGTGTAAGATGGAGGGATAATGATAAGGATGGCTATCCTAACTGGTTCGAATGGCGTCATCCGGCTGGCTATAAAGAAATATCTGATGCTGAAAATGAATTCGTGGTTCCGTTTTCTATAGGTGAAGATGGCGACACCATTAGATATACAAATATTGATGAGAGAAGTGGTTGGTATTACGGAGCTGAACCGGGCTTGTGGAATTGGGAGTTAGCCGAAGATTTTGATGATCTCAACGGTAACGGTATCTGGGACTTTGGTGAGAATTTTGATGATACCAATAATGATAATCAGTGGAATGGACCAGACCTCGTCAAAAGTTTAAAAGAGCGCGATGGCTCTTATTGGCTTGAACCAGAAATGTACGAAGATTTTGAACCTTTTATGGATTACAATAGCATTGATCTCCTCTGGCAAAACGTCCCTGGTTACTATGGTACTCCAAATAATTTTAGTTTTATTCCCGGAAGGCAAAACCCGTATTACTACATGCCTGACATCGCAGATGTTGCTTGGGACGAAGGTCGTGCATTTGGTGGACATGATACTTTTTATGCTAACTCGACGGCTATTACGGATGAAGTAAGATTTGACATAACTAGTCAATTAACCGAAAAGTGGAAAATTAGAACAGGTTTTGATTATAAGTCTCATAAATTAAATTTTTATGAGGTGAAAGACCCGTGGCTCGGAGAGGGTGCCAAAATTCAGACTTTTGCGGAATATTGGCAAGATACGGGACCAGATGGTCTATTGCTTGGAGATGAGGGCTATGAAACCGCTGATGCAGGGGAGAGTAATGGCAGATGGGATAAAGGTGAAAAGTTCACAGATGCAAATAGTAATGGTAAGTGGGATGACTTTCGTGAGCCAGAAGAATTATCTGCTTATGTTCAAAATGTTTTCGAAGTTCCGTGGATGGTGATCAATTACGGTGTACGTGTGGATATGGTTCATTATAACTCTCAAGTTTGGTCGGATACATTGGGTAAATTTAGTCCTGGTCGACCTTGGTTTTATTCTGATCTAAATGATAATGATAAGTGGGACAATGGTGAGGAAGCGTCTGATATTGCAGGGTTAGCACGACAGAAAATACTACTTAAGAATTCAAATTGGTCATATAAGATCAGCCCAAGAATTGGTTTTAGTCATGTTATTACCGATAAATCTACATTTACTTTCAATTATGGATTGTACTACCAGAATCCTGTCTATCAAAACGTATATTTGAATACAAATAGTTTAGAAGATCCAGAAACCTTATTTGAAGAAGGTGAAGGCGCGGTAGGTAATGCTACAATGAATGCGCAAAGAACTCAGCAGTATGGTGCTAGTTTTAATGTGCAGGTTGGTGAAAATTGGGCGTATTCCCTAGGTGCATGGGTTCGTGATATGGATCAACTAACCAGATACACTCAAGAGAGATCCGGGGTGTATCAATATAGTGTCGCATCCAATGGCGATTATGGTTCAGCGAAAGGTTTAGATCTTACTATTGATTGGAGATGGCTGTTATTTGGTTCTCAGTTTCAGTATACATATTCAGTGGCTAAAACGAATAGTGAATATGCTTGGGCAAGTATTAGCGGGCAGTATGTTGATGCTCCTAGTCAAGAGAATCTAGCCTATTATGATAGGCCACATGACTTAACGTATTATTTCTACACATTTTTACCATTTGGAGTCCAAGCAGGTTTGACAGCTTTTTATCAAAGTGGTTATCCCTACACCCCAATAATCTTCAAAGGAAAAGACCCTGCAGAAGATTTAAGGCAACCTAATTCAAAAAGAGGTCCTTCTTACAAAAATGTAAATATGTCATTTTCAAAATATTTTGAAAGAATGGATCACAAATTTTCTATTGGTCTAAATATTTTTAACATTTTAGATATTAGAAATGCATATGATGTTTATGCTTTAACTGGAAAAGCTGATGATCCAGGTACTTACTTTACTGATTACGTTGGGCTTCCGGGAACTGATCCTAATGGTGTAGGAGTGTACGCAAATAAATCCTCAGCATATTATGATCGTCCATGGCGATTGTCACCTCCTCGAGAGATTAACTTTTTTATAAGACTGGACTTTGATTAATTATATTATGAAAAAAATACTTTTATCCTCAGCTTTTATTTCTTTATTATTTTCAATTGATGGAAAACTTAAAAACACGCAATATAGTCCAATAGATCCATTTAGGCAAAATGCTCCTGCCAAAATTGGGGATAATCCTTTTCCAACTAACCCGATGAGTGATAGAGCCAAAGGTTTTGTCGACCAAGGAAGAGTGAAGAGCGCTATTACAAACTATGGAAGTTTTATTAATTGGGACACACATCCATCGGGTATTTGGGGAGATTATTCTTATCTACCTGCTGTGTCATTTATCGGTGCTGTTCCGGGTAATAAAAATACAGCAAGTTATTCATGGCAGAATTTAGAGACCATTGTGGATGGAGATGGCGCATCTCTTTATGGTATTTGGGAGTCTGGAGATGCATATGATGCTTGGTATCCAATTTCAGGTGATACAACATTTAAGGGTATCCTTTTTGAAATGAGCGAGGATAATGGACAATATAATCCTGATAATGAAAAAGCTTCAATAGAAAATATTACAGGAGAGTATCAATTTTATTTTAACCATAGTGATAGAAAAATTGTAGTCAGCTCTATTGGAAATACTGATCCGAATAAAACAACTGCTAGGATTGGATTTATTTATCCATGGGCTTTAAGACCGGCTCTAATTAGTAGAGAGGCACAATTTGACTTTTACGATTATGGTGAAGATTTAGAAGAATGGACTGAAGATGACAATTATGCTTACTATGGTGCAAATGCAGCAGAATCACATTTTATAGATACTGAATACAAAACAGATTGGCACGCATCAACTATGGCAAGAACAAACTCTCACCAAACCGAGTTTAATGCGAGTGATATTTTTGAGTCTACACCTTGGGTTTCTGGAGATGACACATATCCCGTCTTGGCGCACTCAGCGTATTCAAATACATGGCCGCAACAATATAATTCTTCAACTGGGGAAACTGAGTCATTCTGGCCTGGATCTTGGTCTGAAGATTATAATATAAACCTACCTGGTTGTTCACAGTCGAGGAAAGACCCAGACTGTTGGGAAGAAGTCCCAGGACGTTTTGTTTCAGATATGGATGTATATATGGAATTTGACGATAGATGGTCTCATCGTGCTAATAATGTAAATACTAATGATGAGTATGAGCAAACTGGTTACCCTATGGGCTTAAAAGTCCGAGCTACAGCTCATTCTTATGGGGTGTCTTATGCTGAAGATATTATGTTTGTTACGGTTAAAGTTCGCAATGAGAGTGGAGATTGGTGTGCGGAAGATGAAGATGGAAATCCAATTTTAGACATCAATGGAAACCCGGAGTGTGGCGAGGCAATGATAATGCCAGATGGGACGAAACTTAATCGTGGAAAAGGGTTTGACTATAAAGGTATGTCTCTGGGCTTTTACATGGATGCTGATGTATTGATGGGAGATTGGGCTGGTTATAATGGAGGTCTTCACACAAATGATGATGACTTCATGAAGTATTATTGGGAAAATTTTGAAGTTAATAATGGGAGAATGCTTATAAGTATGGCGATGATTGGTGATCATGATGGTGTTTCAGGTGTAGCAGGATATACTTTAGATGAACCTTCTGCATCGTCACACCCTGGAAACAACTTTGGTGTGGTAGCGACTCAATTATTGGATTCTCCGAAGGCTACAGAGCCAGTTGATTTAGATCAAGATGGTTCAATAGATGTCTTCCCGGGAGAGCCTCTGAAGATGACTGATTGGCATTGGGTTGATTGGTATCAGAGACCTGGTATTGTGTCTCCAGAAGGGAACTCAAGTAGTTGTTACGCTGGAAGTGAAGGTTGCCCTGCTGCAAAAAATAAAGAAGAAATTCTCTACAAGCTCATGGTTGGTGATACCTCTAATTTAAGTGAGGGCGAAAAAGCATGGCATTTTCATACACCTAATCCTGGAACTGATTTAGCTGCCGAGCTTAATCCTCACTTTGATTCAGTTGAAGGTCTTAAGCTTGAATCGGTTTATCAAAGAGAACCAAATGGGCTTGATTGTGTTTTGATAATGAGTTGCGGTCCTTTTGATCTTCCCGTAGGTAGAGAAGTTCCATTCTCTTTTTGTATAATCTTTGGACAAACTGAGGAAGATTTGATTAATAATGCACGTTTCGCTCAAGTGATGTATAATTCTAAATATCAAGGTTTCACCCCGCCATCTAGACCAACAGTTCATACTGTTACTTCTCAGGGTGATGTATCTATTTATTGGAATGATGATGCTGAAACTTCAAGGGATGTTGTAACTGGATATTCTGACTTCGAAGGATATAAAATTTATAAAAGTTTAGATGGTGGAAATACATGGGGTAATCCAGATGATATGATTTATGATACTGACGGCATTTTTGCAGGATGGAGACCATATCAACAATTTGATCTTAGTGCTGTTGAAGACTCTCTTCATTGTATTTACTCTAATGATAAGGATTGTCCTGATGGCCAAAATCGTGGACATGCCATTAATGGGCAAGATCCTTATTTCCCTTGGTTTAATTTAGGAACAGATACGGGTTTTGAAAGTATCACAATGGATACTGATACTGTTATTAATGGTGATAGTATGAAATATGTTTTTAAAGATGAAAATGTAATTGATGGTTTGGAGTATACATATTCAGTTGTTTCTTATGATATGGGTGTTGAACCTCCTTTTAAAGTAAAATACAATGAGACCGACAATGGGCAATATGTTATGCAGGTTGACACGAATTATTCTAATCCTGATCAATGGGCAAATCCGGAAGGTTATGCTTCAATAGAAAATTCAAAAGGAACTACTGTTCTTGACAGGAATTTTGTTCAGGTATATCCTGGTGTGAAACCCATGGAAAATCTAGAAAAAATTCAAGTGGTCCCAAATCCTTATAAAGTAGGTTCTGGGTTTAAAGAATCAGAGCACCTGCGGCAAATCAGGTTCACCAACTTACCAGAAAATTGTGTGATTAAAATTTTCACACTTACAGGCGAGGCTGTGAGTACAATAGCCCATAATGATCAGTCCTCTGGTAATGCATGGTGGGATTTAAGATCTATGAATAATCAAGAAATTTCCCCCGGACTTTATATTTATTATGTAGAAGAAAAATGTCCAGATCCATCATCCTCTTGTAAAGAAGATGAGCCCTTCATAGGCAAATTTGCGGTGATACGATGAAGAAGTTTCTAATAGTATTTTTGATTCCTTTTATGTTGGTTGGTCAATATAGAGATATTCCAGATGTCGTTACAAAAGTAGCAACAGCAGCAGGAGGTTTTTTAAAGCTAGAAACATCTGCTCGAGCCATAGGGATGGGTGGATCTTTTGTAGCCTCAGGCAGAGGTGTCTCTGGTATTCCTTATAACTCTTCAAGTATTGCATTTATCCAAAAGAGTGAAGCTTATTTTTCACAAGTAAACTATTTAGCTGGAATACAGCATGGTGTTCTTACATATGGTACCCGTATTTCTCCTTCAGATTTTATCGGTTTGCACTTATTCTATTTAGACAGTGGGCCAATGTCTGTAACAACGGAATTATATCCTGATGGTACTGGAGAGAATTTCAATGTCTTTTCTATTGCAGCTCGAGCCACATATGCCAGAAGCTTGACAGACAGGCTTAAAGTAGGTGCTTCTTTAAACTATATAAGAGATAAGATAGCTGAGACAGAAATGCAGACGGTTTCTTATGATATAGGGTCTAACTTTCAGACCGGTATTTATGGGACGAATCTAGGAATGAGTATTACTAATTTTGGTCCAGAGATACAATATAAAGGTGAAGATTTAAGTGTTCAGGTTGCGGATACAGTAGATGTAGATGGTAGTCTTCAAAGAATTACAGATAAGTTTCCATTGCCGCTTACATTTCGTTTAGGTATTGAGAATGAAATTGTTGGGCCAAGTAGTTCTTTTATTAAGAATGAGAATCATAGTTTATTGTTGAGTTTTGATGGTATAAAACCAAGCGACTACGTTGTCTATGGGAGTATGGGGACAGAGTATGCTTGGCAAAAGATGTATTTTGTCAGAGCCGGAACGCATCTCAATCATGATACCGCAGGTCTAAGCTTTGGTGTTGGAGGAAATATACGACTTGGTAAAATGTTATTATCTATTGATTATGCTTTTGTGGATTATGATGTCTTGAATCATACAAACCAAGTTGCTATCGGACTGAAATTCTGATTTTAGCATAAAATTATAACAGATGAATCTGTTTGCTTGCTATTAACGTAATAACCTATTATTTTTTTGTACCTATTTATCACCATATAATTTTTTAGTTCTTAAAATACGAAATGGAGAAATCTATGAGAAAATTTGTTATCAGTGTTTTATTGCTTGGCCTAATAATCCCAATTTTTGGCGGAGTTAGGCAAAAGATTGTTAGAAAAGTAAATCGCAATCCAGTAGTTGCACCTCGTGTTTCAGAGCCTACTTTTTCAAGAACTTTTGGTCCCAATCATCGTTTTGGTCCTATTGCAACATATACAAGTCGCGACGGAGAATTTATGCCGACTCTAATTGATTCATCTTTGAATGGTTATGGTGCTTATATTGCCAATACTAACCCTCTTGCATATGCTTTGGATGAAGGTTATGTTGCGGCTTACAGACAATTCCAAGGACTGAATGCAACTGCTGGGTATATTGGAGCTTCTCAATCTGAAGATGGAGAGGAATGGTTTACAGAGCAAAAGCTTAATACTAAATATCCTACTGGGCAAGAGGAGCCAAGTTTGCCTACTGCAACTGGAACACCACAAGGAAGATACCCTAGTGCTGGCTTTACTTCTGATGGTAGCCCAACCGCAATTTGGAATGAATATACAAATACAGATCATGGTGGAGGTCAGTATGGAGGCTATCCTCTTTACTCTTATGACTCCCAAGGTATTGGAGAATTTTCCACTTGGGTTAACCCGTTTCATATGAATGTTGGTTGTACTACAACGCCATGTGAGCCTCAAGATTTATGGAATGGCACTTCATACGTTATGAATGGTCCTGATGGACCAAGGATGGTGGCCGTTTATGAAGGATGGAGTGACACACCTAGAAGAAATTATATGATTGGAAGTAGTTTCCACTCAAATGGATATTTTCTTTTGAATGATCCGTATGTAATTGCCGATGATGGTGCTTTAGATGATGAGGATAACTTGCTATTTACAGATGGCTATCTTTCCGGACCTGATTTTCATATTAACGATGAAGGGATTGGATATATGGTTCAAACAGCATATCCAGCAGATTATGAAATTTCTTCCCCTGGCAATCATTCTCTTTATTTTAAAGCAACAGAAGATTTTGGTGAGACATGGTCTTCTGATGGAGGATATAAGAATTCTGGCTACGGTAGTATATCTGATGCTGTATTGAATAGAATTTCAGATTCACTTTTCACTTTGTGGACAGAGAATACGTCTGACTATCCAAATCAACTATGGTATCCTGGTGCAACTTGTGATACGGTAGCGTCCGATGGTACTGATTCTACTTATTCATGTGGTGACTCTGTCTATTATGAAGGTGTAGAAGGTCCATTAGTGCTAACACCTGATGCTGGATTATTTATTTTTTATGATTTTGATGTTAAAACAGATTATAACGGTGGGCTTCATTTTGTTGCTAATGCAGTGCCTCAAGTCTGTCTTGATACTCTAGGTGGTTGTGATGATAATAGTGGCAATGGTCTTCCTGATTCATTGTATAACTGGCCTTATAGAAGTGCAGGTCACTACTATTTTTATAATCCAAATCCTATGGAACAGCCGAATAATTGGACTCTGTCATTCTTAAATGACTATAATGATACCTATAATGCGGATTGGGATTTATCAGATATTCCTCATCTGAATGCTGCAGATTATGGACCATGGTCTTATTTTTATCCTCAAATTACCCTTAGTGGAGAAGATGAAAGTGAAGTAATGTGGTATGCTGGATTTGAGGGCCCAGATGGCTCCTTCAATTACAATTTAGATTCGTCCGCATATCTACCCTCTGATATTGATATATTTCTCAGTAAATCTTCTGACCTGGGAAAAACATGGACTGAATTAGATAATGTTACGAATACTGCAGGGGGTATTTTCCCAAATAAGAATCTAGAGATAAGTGTTCATCTAGCAGATGTTGCAACTGATGATTTTGTTGGAGTTTTATATCAAGTTCCTGATTTTTATACGGAGACTTATCCTCCTTCTACAGGATATGAAGATTATATGAATAGAGTTTATGTCGGAGTTTATTCAAATGAGACAGAGGGCGGTACAGTCGCGTTAGATAACAGTGTTATTACACCGAAAGGATTTACTTTAGAACAAAATTATCCAAACCCTTTTAACCCTGTCACTCAAATATCTTACGAAATGCCATCTGAGGGAAATATTTCATTAGATTTATTTGATATTAGAGGTGTAAAGATTAAATCACTGATAAATGGTCTTAAAAGTGCGGGTTCACATACGTTTACTCTAGATGCTTCTGAGTTAGCGAGTGGTGTTTACTTTTACAGTATGACATCAAACGGGTTAAGTCAAACTCGTAAGCTTATCTTAATGAAGTAAGTAGAAAAACGGTTACAAAAATATAAATAAAGTGGGACTCATTGAGTTATGAGTCCCACTTTATCGTTCTATTATTATTAACTAAGAGGTTATCATGCAATATATATTTTTTTTACTAATGTCTTTTACTCTTTTATTTGCAAAAGACATCCAATATAAAATTAAATCACAAAATAACACGAACATAAATCTTATAAGTGTTAATGGACCGAGCCAAAACAATGGCGCCCAGTCTTTGAATACTCGAAATGCAAGAAATGACACGACTACAGTTTGGCTTCAAGATTTTGAAGGAGATTTATCTGATTGGGTGACTGAAGAAGGTTGGGAAATAACAGAGGAAGAAAGTTATAGCCCCTCTCATAGTTTCCATTTTGATGATGATAACTACGAAATTGTATCGAGTTTAACTTCCCCGATACTCTCTGTTCCGGCTCTTCAGTCTGAAAATGAAATTTTAAAATTTAATTTTGCACTTTGGGCAGATCTTCCCGATGCTGAGGGAGATGGTGATACATATTTAGATGATTATTACTGGGTTGATATTGCAAACCTTAGTGATTTACCGACCTACTTTCAAACCACTACTTCAGATGCATATGATGGTCAGAGTTGGTGGTGTGCCGATCCAGGTGTTGGCGGGTATTTAGATGCTTGGGTTCAAGTTTTACAGTCTCCTCAAATAACTGTACCTGCAGGTGGAACACTATCTGCAATGATGAAATGGGCAATTGAAGAAGCTACTGGCGCAGCGGTTGATGGCACATGTACTGACGGTTGGGATGCTGCAAATGTTAGGATTTCAAATGATGGCGGTGCAACGTGGAATCTGCTTACTGGTGATGATCCTTATGATTTTAGTTATGGCTATGGTTGGATTTATAATGATTCTGAGTATGATTGCGGTGGCTCTTTAGAACAAGTTTCTTCTGGTTGGGGCGGACAAGCTGATTGGCATGAAGTTACTTTTGATCTAAGCGCTTACGAAAATCAAGATGTTATTCTTCAGTTTGCTTTTGGTTCTGACCCGAGCTATTCAACGCCGGATGATAATACAATCACAGGTTTGAAAGTTGATAATATTTCAGTAAAAGGATCAGATGGTACAGTTGTTTATTCTGATAATGCAGATGAAAACTCTACTATGGTTCCCATGAATGGACTAGAGTTTTCTTGGACTCAATATTTTTATGATTATGGTGACCCAACTAGACCCGGAGGTCTTGGATGGGAAGAATACCCTGTTGGTGGCCCTTTTAATGGCAACGCTCAATTAGATATTTCTGAATATGCAGGTTCCGATATATTGCTTCGTTTCACCGCTAGAATGGATGACAATGATGATGGTGGAAATGGGAGTGGTCTTTTTATTGATGATCTCCATTTCTGGAAAATCTCAATAAATGAATTACCGGTTGTTCAAAACCTTGAAGCAGTAGCTACAGATAATCAAGTAGCTGTTACCTGGGACATGCCTGCTGCAGATAGTTTTGATGAAGACGATGTTACTTATGTTGATGGAACATTTGAAGACGCTATCATGATGTCATCTGGAACATCTATTATGGGTAATTATTTTGATGTACCTTATGGAGTAGATGCTGCATATGCAAATTCCTGTGCGGTCTGGGGTGCTGAAGGTTTTAGCGGCTTAACAACTATTTACGGGTTTTCTGTCACAGGTGGAGTTCCTAATAATGATCCTGATTACAGCACAACAATTACTTTGGAAGAAGAGCAATGGAATGTACTCGACCTAGGTTGGGAGTTTTCTGGAGATTTTTTAATTGCAGCTGAAGTTAGCACAACTGTTGGAGTTGCAATTGATGCAGATGCGGCACCAGGCCAGAATTCATGGGCAAATTTGGGAGGATGGGAGCCTTGGACTGACGTAGCAAATGAATACACTTTGACAGATGGAGAATTTGGAATTAATGCTAATATTACCACCGTTGGAGGCATGGTCCCGACATTCAACGTTTATAGGTCTCTTGGTGGAGGTGAACCAATATTAATGTTTAACGGCTCCAATCTTGAAGAGAATTCTTACACTGATAATACTGTCCAAAATGGTAATGAATATTGTTACGGAGTTACCTCAGTATACGATGATGTTGAGAGTAATCTTGCTGGACCTGTCTGTGCAATGCCTGAAGCTCAGACTATTTATGAGCTAGCTCATGATGATGGAACAAGTGAAACAAGTATCAATGCTGGGAATTCAAATTATCTAGCGGTTAAGTTTACTCCTAACGCTTACCCTGTTGATTTATATAGAATTAGCTTCTGGTGCGTAGGTAATGCGAATGGAGTCGGGTTCATAAATGTATGGGATGATGATGGAGTTGATGGGAGTCCAGGGACATTACTTATGGAAAACTTACCAACGACTTTTAGTGGTGGAATTTGGACATCTGTGAATATGGCAGATTATAGTGTGAATATCAATGAAGGAAGTTTTTATGTTGGGTGGTGGGAAACACCGAACACTCCTCCAATTGGTGTAGACTCAGATAACTCATCAGAAAATAGTTTTATAGATATTGGAGCAGGTTTAGGTTTCGAGAATTTTGGTAATTATTTCGAAGGTGCAATGATGATTCGAGCTGAAGTTGATTCTGCTAATGTAATGGCTTCAAATGATGATGGATCCTTAGCTATACCTTATTCTTTTAGTTTAAAGCAGAACTATCCAAATCCATTTAACCCAACAACGAAGATAGAATTTTCACTAGCAACTAGTGGCAGTGCATTAATTACATTATACGATATTACCGGTCGAAAAATACAAGACTTAGTAAGTCAGGATTTTTCAGCAGGAAACTATTCATATAATCTTAATGCAAAAAATCTACCTTCAGGTATGTATTTTTATAAAATGCAAATAAAAGATAATGTTGGTAATTCGACATTCAATGCGACCAAAAAAATGGTTCTAATGAAATAGTTTTTAAATATGGCTAGGGTGTTTCACCTAACACCCTAGCCATAAAACAAAAATAATAATAAATGAAAAAAAAAGTCCTTCTTCCATACTTCCTCTTCCTCAGTTTTATCTTCTCAGAAACATATGATGATAGATTTCTAGTTTATATAAATAATAGCTTTTCGGATTTTGAATTAAATAAAACTAAGGAGTTTTCTAACAATATAGAGTTGAATCAATTCATTGAAAGTAATAGAGTCGAAAAAATTGTGAGGTGGCTACCTCATGCAAATGAAAAAGATCAAGATGAGCAGATATTTTTAAATCGTTTTTATATCTTAAAGCTAGAAAAAAAATCAGAAATGTTAGATTCTTTAATCTCAAAAGCGGCGTTGCTAACCTGTATCCAGAGTGCTGAAAAAATGGGAATAATGAAGACTGAGTATCAGCCAAATGACCCTTATTATGGTAATCAATGGTACTTACCAAATATAAAAGCTGATTTAGCATTTGATTTATGGGATATTTCAAATGGAGAACTGCCAGGATTTAGTGATGAAAACCCAATTGTGGTTGGTGTAGTGGATGTTGGTCTAGACTGGGATCACCCTGACTTAGTTGGCAATCTATGGCATAATTTAGGAGAAGATGTTGATGGTGACGGAGTTGTTATTATCTATAGCGGTGGATCTTGGGTCTTTGATCCAGGAGATATAAATGGCATAGATGATGATGGCGATGGTTATATTGATAACTTCATTGGCTATGATGTTGCGAACAATGATAATGATCCCGTGCCTCCATCAGGAAGTTTTGATCATGGTACCATGGTTGCTGGTTGTGTTTCTGCTTCGACTGATAATGGCTTAGGAATCGCATCGGTCGGATGGGGAATAAAAATAATGGGCATTAATAGCTCAAGTGAAGCTCTTGTTGTGACCGATGCTGCTGATGGTTTTTTAGCAGCGGCTCAAATGGGTGCAGATGTAATCAATTTAAGCCTGGGGTCAATGAGCTCTTGTGGCTCTTGGCAAAACCTAGTGAATGTAGCTTATAACAATTATGGTTGTATTGTAGTAGCCTCTTCGGGTAATGGGGGAGATGATGGATGGACTAATTTTGACCTTCATTCGCCGTCATCTTGCGCAAATGTTATATCTGTGACCGCTACAGAACCGGGAGATCAATTTGATTGTTGGGCAACAGCAGGGTCTACTGTTGATATTAGCGCACCTGGATCACAAATTAGAACTACCGATGTTGGTGGTGGGTACACATATACTCAAGGTACCTCATTCTCTTCTCCAATTGTTGCTGGAGCAGCAGCGTTACTAAAATCAAGATATCCAAATGCTTCTAATACTTTTATAGAAGAATTAATTATTGATAATACAGATCCCTTTTCAGCAATGAATGGGAATTGCCAAGGAACCAGCCTTGTCGGAATGCTGGGATCGGGTAGACTCAATATTAATAGTTCAATTATGGCTGGTGATTCATTGCAAGGGCCAGGGTTATATATATCCAATATAAACTATTTAAACGATACAGATGGTGACGGAGTTTTTAACCCAGGAGAACAAGTAAAAATAAAACTGGTAATTGGCAATGAAATTGGATTTTTAGATGCTGAGAATGTTATCGCAACAATTTCAACTGAAGACGAAAGAATTGCCTTTTTAGATAATACCATTTCTTTCTCTAATCCTATTGTAGCTGGAGGTTCCGCCTTTACATTAATTGACCACTTTTTAGTTTATGCTTTTGAAGATGTTATTTTAGGCAATATATCATGCCTAGTTAGTATCCAATCTGGATTAAGTGAACCCTATAATGTAACAGAATTTCAACTTGATATTTCTTTATCTTTGAATCAAAAAGGTTTTCCTGTGG
>Ga0257128_1000004_pt1 | contig 23679 bp, 2 predicted proteins | sample LP_J_2011_P26_10_FD_194408 | JGI IMG/M metagenome (GOLD analysis project Ga0257128, IMG submission 194408) | Metatranscriptome of marine microbial communities from Northeast Subartic Pacific Ocean, Canada - LP_J_2011_P26_10m (Metagenome... | ecosystem: Environmental > Aquatic > Marine > Oceanic ... | reverse complement strand
TATTTCAATTCTTATTTAAATTTAATTTATTTATTTATATTGTAGTTTCCTACCACAACTACAACCACTCTTACCACTACAACCCTTAAGTTAAAGATGCTGATTGATAAAATCCAAATCCACCTATACTATGACCAAGACGAGTAAAACTATCAGGTGGAAAGTAAGCATCTAATGATAAGAAATTTGAAGCTTCACGTCCTGGTGCTGTTATAATTTCTTGTGAACAATCCATTGGTGCTTTAGAAGAGCAAAATCCACGATCAATTACTAACATCACAGCTCGTATAGTTTCAGCTTGACATGAATAAGTAGATGCTCTTTTACCATAACAGGCAAGACACATATTTAAAAATGTATATCTTGTTAAAGTATTATTACATAAAGTTTCACGTATTGGTTGACATGCTATTCCACTACTATCAGTAGCAGCATCAATAATAGCACTTTCTGTTTGATTACAATTACATAAGGGGTGTACCGCTGCTATTGTACCAAAATCTCTTTGTCCTTTAAAAGCTCTACAATTACGTACATGCATAGTAACCTCATTTAAGTCACCTTGAGTACCGCCAGCAACGACATGTTTCTGTAAACCTAATCCATCCATTATTCGGTAAGTAAATAAATCAGGACCCATATATCCCTGTCTAGGTCTATAAACCACTAATAATTCACTTCTTACGTTATTAAAATTAGGACTATCACCTAAAGTCCTGGCATTTATTGCCGGTCCTATTCCAAAGTTATCGATACAGTATCTGTAATGATCAATAGGTGATCTAATACCATTATAACCAGTAGTATCAACACCTAAACACAATCCTAATGCTCTCTCTCCTTGAGGTTTAGTGAATAATTTATTACCAATACCTATTTGAAAAGATTCTCTCCAATCTCCATACGGTGATGACGCAGAATATTCTGTTAAATATAAATCACCGAATTTTGGTAGAGATTGAATTTGAGCAGCAATGTCCTGATAGTATGTATGTACAACACCAACCTGATCTGTTACTACTAGAACCCAATCTGATATAGAACCATAAGATCCTGAATATCCACCTTCTCTCTTAGTACTAGTAGCAGTAGTCTGACTCATTTTTAATAGCCATCTACCATCCCAATTAATTTCATTGAATGTAGGTCCCAATGGAGTTTGAGGATGGTATGGTCGTGTCAATGGGGATGGATCTACAGGACTGCCACGTCGATAGGATGACAGCGCTTCTGTTTGTTCGGGATAGACTTGTACTTCGGCCATGCTTAATGAACCTTCACCAACACGTTGTATTTTTACATACGATGTATTTAATATCTCAGGTAGGACTACTGTCACTACATCACCTTCAAATGTAGGAAAGTACTGAAAGAAGATTGCAGTGTTAATTGAAACAGTTATATCTGTAGGTGGGGGTATTTGTGTCTCATCAAACAAAAAGACATAAAACGGAGTCAGCCAAGTATTAGTATTTGAATCTACTGGTACTGTAGTATAACCACCGTCACCATTAGATGAACCTGGATAGATTGGTACTAATGGTACTTCAATAGCAGCTCCTTTTCTTGCAGTATTAATGGTTGTAAGTACTTCAAAATCTCTAGTATTAAATTTCTCACTACCGGCATTTACCACAGGTCCACCACTAAATTGAATATCTTCTAACGGTATTGTAAGAGTAGGATCATCAGTTTTAATATCAAGAAAATCTATAATATATACATATCCAAAACCACGATCAACTCCTACACCACAACCACTTTCACCGCATGCTTCCATCACTGAAAAATCGATTGATGTATCACCCATACCATCAATTTCACGAATAGCAGACTGCATTAGTTCACCACTACATCCGAAATCAAGATACTTGGTATATACAATTTTGAATGGATCAAATACATCAATATTAGTTAATTTCATTCTAAATTTTCCGATTGGAAATCCATTTAATGATCTTACGGTAAACTTGACTACTGGTGTTACCCATTGTTCTGGTTTACGTGGCCATATATTAATACTACCTACTACACTGCTAGGTGGTAGTTGTAATTGCCACCATGGTTCGATTGATACAGGAGTTTCTGAACATGATAAATGACCCATCAGAGGAGATGTATTACCATCAATAGCTTTGAAAGCTTCACCACTTAAAGTTTTTGATTGTGTAGCTACACCTCTTAATGCTAGATTTGTTGCTTGTGTATCACTGAATAGAAAATGATCACCTATAGCAGTATCAACTTCAAATGAAGTAGCATTATTACCCCTACGACTTCCACTATATAATTTACCGAATGTTTTTTTAGAACAGCATTCTTGAAATATTGTACTAAAAGAGCCTTCATGTTCTAATGTTACTGTGATGTGTTCTGGTTCACTATGGAAAAAATCTCTAATCAATACATCAACACGAGTAGGAAATCTAAATTTCCATTGTTTTACCATCTTACCATTAGTAAGACTTGGTAGATCTGGATTTTGCATAAGTGTATTTGCTATTGTAATTGGATTCATTGTTTTATGTAAAATTTTAGCAGCACCTGAATTTAATGTAATTGAGTGTACTTTAGAATGTTGTAAAGATTTTACCCAATCTAATTTTTTAACAGTATATTCAAATAAGACATCAGTATCTTGTATTGGTATTGCTATATCATGAGATGAAAATGTGCTTAGATATGTCGCATTTTGATAATCAATAGAACTTGACATTCCATTAAGTGTATCTTCATTTGTTAATACTTTATCACGTACTTTCAATTCAAGTAACGGACTACCAGTAACAGTAACTGGTTTATTAAATCGAACCATGATTACTATCTTCTCATTACGTCCATAATTACCGGCTCTTTTTAGAGGTATAACGGATTCTATGTAAGGCATTGAAGTATCTACACGTACGTTACAACAATATGCAAGTGAACCTGGTGTATAAGGTAACTTCAAAAACAATATTGCCATCACATCAGGAGCTTTATTACTAGATCTACGTATGTCACCTTTAAGTGCTCTTATATTCGGATATTCCAGAGGATATGCAGCATCACCTTCTTCTATGATATATTGAAAGTGAAGTCTTGTAAAACCAGTATCAGGTGAAGGTGGTGACACGTCAGTAGAATGTATAATACCACTTGTATCATTAGAGGTAAAATACATTATTCTGGTACTTCCATCAGTCATGCTCACAGTCAATGTAGGCAATGAAATTACAGCTACACTCAATGACATATCAACATATACATCCACAAGATCACCAGCACCGATTGGATAATCTTCAACATTAGTAGTTGAATATACTTGTGTTACTGTAGGTTGATCATTATCAATATCTGATAGCTTCAATGCAAGTCTTGATTGTGATAATGCTAACTGACCGGCAATAGCACTTATTGATGATATTAATCGAATTCCGCTATTTAGTGTGAGTGGAGATATTGAATCAAAAAATACTGATCCTGATGGAACTGTTGCATCTATAGGTACAGTAAAGGTTAAACGTGTTCCTATATTTGATGATAATGATGCTACTAATGGTACTGATGTACCATCAATCAGAGCAACTTTCAAACTTAATGTCATAACAGTATTTAATTCAATATCTGAACTTATTGGAATATCTTCTGATGGTTGTACTAATATCATAGGATCAGAATAATCAAAAAATACAAGTAAATCATCACCAGAAGTAGCAATTAATGGTAATGATGATGAATCACTAATCACAGGTCTTGATTGATCAATCACAATCTTTGTTTCTATACCTAGACTACCAGTTGTACCAGGTTGAGGCAACATCATATTAGCTCTAATTGCACTATAAGCACCAGCTGCATAGATACCGTCAAATGGGCCTTCTACTACACCACCAGCTAGTCCTGATGATGATGATGATGATGATATTTTTAATGCATTTATAGTATAATAATCTAAACTTGAAGTAGCATCTGAAGCACCAACAACATACATGAATTGTAATGTATCTGGCTCTGGTTGATAATAAAATGTAGCTTCTTTAATTGGTTCCAATGCTAGTTGTAATACAGGAGAACCAACAACAATTACAGGTAATGAGAATTTGACTAATATAAATATCACGTCATAATTTGAGAAGTAACCATTAGCACCAGCATATACTCTTGATACTAAAGGTATAGTTGATGTTATAGTAGCTTTTGTTGTACAACTACCACCACTACAACATGCTTTAGCAAGACTAAGATCTACTTCTGCCATTGGAATAAATGATGCAGATCTATATATCATATTACCACTACCTGTTAGAATTACTGAATTTTCAGTACATTGAAGATCACCAGCATCTTCATAGTTATGTACCACTAATTCAAAACGAGCAGTTTTTAAATCATATAATTCTGTAAATCTGAGTAATTTCTTTTGACCATTTTTATATAAGACTAAACCTGGTCTTCCTGAAACAAAGATACCTTCACTGAAAGTAACAAGAAATGATATCTTATCACCCATTTGTATAAGACCAGTAGCTGATGTAGTAGTTGTATCCCAATGACTAACTTGATATGATAAAGGCATACTTAAATCAGTTTGAAAATATGATTTTTTACTTTGTATTGTACCATCATAAATCACTTCTGCAGATAATGCTTTTTTACCTTTACTGCTAGGATTAGCTTTACCAGAAACTCCTGATTTAATACATAATGGATCTGATAATAGGCACCCTTTAAAACAACCAATTGAATGTACAGCTTGTGGTTTAACTGTATTAATACAACATGGATCGTTGAATTGACCACGAGCACATACTACTTCATTAAACAACGGATCTATGATCTTTGCACTACACTCGCCATCACCCTTGATTCCAGGCATATAATAACGATACGTAAAATCATCAATTGAAGGTAATAATTTTTGATACCCATTACAACTATCCAGACATACTGTAGTATTTAAACCTTCTGTATTACAAGGCAACATATCAACTCCATTCAAACCAAGATTACCATAAATTGGGAAGCCATCTAAAGCCCATCCAATTTGTGGTGAATGTGAAGTATTAGTATAATCAAATTGATCTAATAAACAAGTAGGTAATATGTTATATTTATATGTACCTAATGCTGTAGCAGAGCCACCACATTTATCTATTGATGATAATTGATTGGTATAAAAATCACCAGCTGTACAACCACTACCTTCATTTACGTATCTTGAATAGATAGCCACACCATTCAATGCAACACCAACCTCACCTCTACAATTCACATCAGTAACTGTAGTTGCAATCTCGGGTCTTAGAGGTAATTCAAAGATACGATTATTTAGTACTGAATTTGCAGTGGTACCTGTACAACCAGTAGCTTGACAAGTAGAGAAATGATTACCACAGGCATGTGTTGTTACAACACGTCTTGAATTAATCTCATCTATTGACTCATAATAGGCAAATGAATTACCATTTTCATCGCAGATGATTCTACCACCATTATCCTTGTTACCACTAATCACAGCATTACCAACACTCACATCAGTATATAAAAATGAAGCTGTATTTAATTGACCAATTACTGGTGATAATTTTATTTTTTGTGGAGAAAATAAATCAGTTGCATTAGCTTGAAATGAGAATGGTTTAGGAACTGTATAACCAGCACAAAACCCTTGACTAACATCATATATATCACAACTAGAAGTACCACGTAATGAGAATTCATTAGTATACGTTAAAGCATCTACTTGATCTGATGGTTGTACCACTAGTCTGAATGATAATGTACTTGAATTATAATTTTGTTCAAATGGTAAGTTTCGATCTAACCCTTCAAGTTCAAAATAAGGTATTCCAGATACAGTTACAGCACCACCAAACGTCACTTGTACATCTATAACATCACCTACACCCATTGAACGTGGTTCAACTTGCGACCACACGACACGTGGTGATACAGAAGGTCCAGCAAGTGTAATATCATGTCCATTGAATACCAATGAACGTGGTGAAATTACAGTTTTATGTGTTAATGTATCTGGTAATATAGTATCTACCAATTGTTGAGGATTTGCTGATTTACGCTTGATATAAAATGCAGCTGGATTCATAAAATTATCTTGATTTTCTTGTTCTGAGCAACCAGAGAGATATAATGCTCTTGGTCCTCTGTAATCTAATTTAGTCATTTCATCTTTATCATTTACTACTAATTCAAATAGTAAATCTGTAGTTCCAGAACCACTTGAATATGTGGCAATTCTATCAACACCAGAAATATAAAAGTTTAGATACGGACAACCACTAACAATTACAGCTGCTGAAAATCTGACATATATTGGCACTACTGATGAAGCGCCAAAAGCACCGTTCGGTAATGTTGTAAATACTGATGTGATTGTTACTGGAGTTGAATCAATTATGATTGCTGCATTAGAGCTTAAAGAACCTGATTCCCCTGGTAGTGGTAATTGGTTCCTTGCTGCGATTAGAATTTCATCAGAACTTCTAAATACACCACCTAGAGTATCTTGTAATATATCAATATCATTATTTCTTTCAACACCAAGATTACCAACAGCAACATTACCTAAAATTCGACCTGTTTCAGATTTACGTAATTCTGTATATAATGCCATTGATGCTGCGTAATGTATCATTCGATATGGTTTCTCTCTTGTATCTACATAATCAAGATCAGGATTATTATCACCAATTTGAACGGTATAATTAAACAATAATGTATTAGTATTATTACCACCTACATAGACAGCATCGCTGTCATCATTACCAGCCTCCATTCTAAGTACAGGTGGTGTGAAGATCATCACTGGTTGAGAATATTCAACTGCTATTTGTACAATATCACCAGCACTATAAGTATCATCTGCAGATAAAGAATATACACGATTAACTACAGGTATTTGTAGATATAATTGTATATTTGAATATGCTGTAATCCCTGACATATCTTTTGATGGTAATTTGACATCAGCATCAACGTCTGGAATTGTAGTAGCTTCACATATCCTGGAGCTACCAAGATAAGTATTTATAGAAGTGACTGATTCATAATCAAAGGTCATACGTGGAGTATCTAGACTTCCTGGATCCATCATAGGTACAACATATCTAAATACTAATATTTTAGTAGTATTACCTGAATAAAATCTTGCTAGTCTTGATGATTCTTTTAGATATGGTGCATATACAAGCAGTCTTGGACTTGTAGATGTTGCTCCTAATACAACTACAGCTTTATCAAACCTTACTTCTATATCAATATGCATTCCAGGATAATATACATCATCGGCTGATGGTGATGTAACACTCAGTACTTTAGCTGGTGCTACATCTATAGTAACACTATTAATCTGAGTTAAATCAGGTACATCTGTATGTGTATTCCAATTGTTACCCAGAGCATCAGATAGAGAACCATCAAGTATAGTTATAGAGTAACTACCAATAGCATAACCTGTACCAAAAGCAAATGGGGTATTATAACCATCTTCTTTTCTTATAGTATATTTAAATGTTATATCACTTGTACCTGAACCATGTTGATAATACAATACACCACCACTAGGTGAAAACAACTCAATACGTAAATTACCACTAACAAATACAGGTGCATAATATCTTAATGTGATTAGGATATCTTCACCAGCTCCATATTTACCAGCATCATGATCTGTAAAGATTGTACTGATACGTGGTGCTGATAGTGCTTTCAATTGTATATATTGTGATGATAATGTAGTTTCATTTCTAATCAATGTATTGTTATATATTGTAGGTAATAATTCAATTGCTTTAATAACTAATTTATCAGTATTCGAATAAATTTGAGATGAATTTAATTTCAATGATTTATAACTAGAGACATCAATCTTTGAAGCTACATCGGATTCTTGTACAACATATCTAAATGTAATAACAGAGTCTTTTAAATTTAAGAATGTTGCATTGCGTAAAAATTGAGTTGGTTTCAAATCAGTTTTTGTTCTGAAAGAATCTAATAATATTTCAAGATAAGGTTTACCGATCACGGCCAACTTATATGAAAATAATACAGATATATCTAGATTATCTCCAGTTTGAGCATAACCACGATCAATTGGATTTCCTAATGGTGCAGTGTAGATCGCAGTGATATTAACTACATATGGACGTGATGTATCAATCACTACAATGTTATTATCAACTGCATCTATCTGAATATATGGTAATCTAACTGCAGCTCTTGATACAAGTAGTGATGCTCTTACATAGATTGCCGCATTATTAGGTAATAATAATGATGAATCATTCTTTAATGTTAATGGTGAACTACTTGTAGAATCTCCTGCTTTTACTACATATCTAAACATAATTGTATTGTATGTTGATTCGGGATAGATTACTAACCCATCTCCTATTTCCGGACAAAATACTGTTACTACTTCTAAGATACTTGGAGCTGCACCAGAAAAAGATAATGAATATCTTCTTCCATTATAGGTTAATGATGTAGTTATAGTTACAGGTAGAGAATCTTTTAAGCTACTTAATGATAGAATCTCATATAGTAATTTGTTACTATCATTATAATCAATACAATCAGTTAATACATCATTATATCTTAATTTAAATTGTCCACCATTAGTAATTGATATTACTTGTTCTCTTGATACATTCACAAATGTAGCAGTCATAGTACCAACAGTAGAAGTAAGTTCCAATTGTGGAATACCTTCAACAACAACATCTCTATTAAACTTAACTTCAACATCCAATGTATCACCACCAGAATAAGTACCAGAACCAGAACTCACTTGTACTGAAGTAACTACAGCAGTACCACTAGCATTAACACTTAAAGCATCAAATCTACCACCAGTCCTTACTAATTTATTATAAGGTCCTGGAACGGTGATATTCGCTCTGATCATTGTATCACCAAGACGAGACACGATAGCAGTACTGTTTAATTCCAATGCTTCAGGACCACGTATTGCAACATCACTACTGGTAGTTGGTGTTGATACATAATATCTCATAATTAATACATCACTACCATTACCAGAATAATAAGAAGCATGTTCACCATTATTCAGTGCAAGTTTTAGAAATCGTGTATTTGTAATTACTGCTTCACTAAAACGAATATATATAAATATATCATCACCAGGAGCAATTGGTTCAATCGGTGCTACTGCAGATGTAGACAATACTCGTGGTAGATTTGATTCAATTCTACCATTAACAGATTTAGTTGATATCACAAGATCAGCATTATGAAAGGCCATCTGAGCTTGTGATCTTATATACCCATTTGAGACTAGTTCTATATTATTACTACTTACAGCAACAGAGGTAGATTTATCCGCAGGTCGCCATTGGGCATCAAAACTGCTTGTACCAGAACCACTTAGAGTTAGACTTGTTTTACGTGCTGGTGAATATGATGATGATGATGATGTATCTGATGATGGAATGTACGCCATATTAGGATGAGATACTGATATCATATCTCCTTTAAGCAGGTCCTGTTTCAATTCTAATACAAATGATAAATCACATGGTTCAGAGGATAAACAATTTTGAAATTGTAATGTATTCAATGACATGGCTTGTATTGTATTAGGTGCATGTGTGATAGTTCTAAGACCAATTTGTTGTCCTATAGGAATACCAACAGATTTGATCCATCCAGATACTTGATGAATTTGATTAACTGTACCTATAGTTGTATTCAATTTAAATCCTGATGAACGTGGAATAAATACATTAAATAATCTTTTCTTAATATTCTCTGTAGCTGTAATATAAAATGTTTTTTCATTATCATTATACAGTACACGAAATGGGGCAATGAAATCTACAGCAGCAGAATCCCCAATCACTTTAATATTACCAGAATTACCAAATACACTTGGACATACAAATGTCACATTATCACCAACTGCAAAATCACCAGATGCCTCGAATGTAAATTGAATTCCAATCACATCTAAGAAATCTTGAACGTCATATTTAATTGAAGCTGTGAAGATTCCTACTGGTACTATATCTGTAACAGCTATCCAATCAATTGGACCAGTAGCAGCATCAGTTTTGATCTCTATCGAATTTGAACCTGGAAATCCATCAATTGGAATTTTCATTCCATAAGGTAATCCATCTTCGTCAAGAGCTGTAGGTGCACTTAAGGTCAATGCAAATGTAGTTGCAGGTCCAGTAGCACCGATAACAGTTAATGTAATAATAGAACTTGGTCTGTTGTATGTTGCTGTAACCAAACCAGTAGAAGCTAAGCTTCCTGATACTTCTAATACAGACGAAGATATATTTAATCCTGGTACTTTTAATGAAACAGTATCAGCAACAGATAATGCACCTGCAACTATAAATCCTACTTTCAGTGACATTGTTTGATTAACATTATCCCATGAAGGATTTTGGATACTTAATGATGTTTGTAAGAATCTACCTACATACTGAACGTTTGTAAGTATTGTATTTGACAAGTTACCAATCGAAGTAATACCACTCATACTAAAATAATTGACATCTGTATTTTTGATACCATCAAATGGAATTCTTAAACCACTCACTGTAATTGTAGTTGGTATAGTAGTTGTAATATCAGTAGTAGCAATCAGTTCTAATGTTTCCTGACATGAATACCACTTCACCGTAAACCCATCGGTTACTGTAAGTAAGTTATCAGTAATAGTAGTAAAGCAATTCGGAAGATAGAAACTTAATATGTCACCCTTAACTAACACTGTTGAAAGTTCTAATACAAATACGAAATCTGATGGTAATCCTGACAGTGGTGTAGAGAATGTAAGTGATGATGATACGACTGCAATGAATGTTTCAAAGTTTGCTATAGTTGTTGATTTATCAAGCTTCTCTCCACCACCTGTGTAACTAGTAACACGTACTGAAGGTAGACCAATACCATTATGACTTCCACCCACAGGAGTAATTATATTCGAATTATTATTCTTTCCATACACTGTTACAACAAGTGGTGTTAGTGCTGGTACACTGATTCCTAATTTCAACATTAATGTAGAATTAAAATTTCTCCAATATCCACCAACCAAATAATTACTGTTTAATAATACCATAGAAATATCACTTTGACCAGTTACATTAAATCCTGGCAATTTTAAACGCACATAATCACCAATTTTTAACGCTGTTGCAGGTGTTACACTTAATGTAATATCAGTAGTCTGATTTGCTTTAGGGTTACTTAACACTAAAGAAGAAGTAGTTAACATATCTGGAACTACAATATCAAAACTGCTTACAACAGTATTACATATATTGCTTAAGAATCGATACGTTGATTTTTTATCATTCTTATAAATTATCAATGATTTTGGAGCAAGTTCATTTGAGCCAAAAGTGAACTCTAATACACCTACTGGAATATCTACAGATGTTGTGATAGTTAATCTTTGTATGTTACCTTTCCACTGCACACTCCATCCACCTGGAACATATACTCCAGTATAATTTTGTAATAATTGAATATCATTTGTATCACCACCATGAACATAGGGTAAATAAAATTCTAAACTTGTACCTGCAGTAATATAATTATTCATTGTCATTTGTATATTCATATAATATGATACTGTAGTATTGGTACTTGAGAAATCTATACTTCCATCGGTGATATCATATTGTATAGATGCAGATGATGAAGCATAACCACACTGTGGGTATACAGGGAAAGCAGTTAATGCTAATGATCGTGATACTGTAGAAATATATATAGGGCAACTAGTCTTACTACAAGATGCTGTATTACTCAATCCAAAAGTAGCTGTAGCTTTTGAATAAAATTCAAATTGATTTTCAATATTTCTTGATAGACGTATGGTAATAGCTTTATTTCTAGCATCAGTGTATGCTACTAATCCTTCTGAACTAGAGCTATCTAAGATCAATGGGAAGTCATCTTTTTTGAATTCAAGATGAGGTAAATTTAATATTATATCATCACCAGCATTCAATTTCTCTGTTAATGTAAGTCTAACTATTACTTCGATTGCCCCACTAATACTACCATCACTACTAGCATTAGCAGGCAGTCTAGGTACAGGCAATAATGTAATATTATAACTATTTAATACACCAACTACACGAACTTGTTTTACTACTTGTGTTCCTAATTCAACCCCAGCTGCTACTACAGATGCATACCTAATCAATGATAATGATAATGATTGAGTAGATAGACCTGTACTAGGAAGTGTAGGAGCATATATACCATCAACTGTAAAATTTAATACAGTTGGTGGTAAGTTTAATGATGATTTGATAATTAATCTTTCTCTATTTGAATCATAATTCATAGTCCATGTTTTTGAAGTTGAATCATTAATTAATATTGATGTAAATGGAAAACTAAATCCTGGTGTGTAGAGAGCAATTTCATCTAATGGTTGTATTGGTGTTGATGTCATAAATTTTAAAAACATATTTGATTGAGTACCAGCTTTTGGTGATGTAAAATCAACTGATGAAGTCAAAAATCCTACTAATGGTGGATCATGTATTTCACTATATTCCGTATTTGATTGAGAATTTCTCCAATTAATTAAGAAATTATTTGATTTATATTGTGATACATATTTGGGTGAACTAATACGAGTAGCATTACCAATAGTCCAATAAAACTCTGATTTACCATTACATGATACTGGTATTATTAAGGTATAATTATGTGAAAAATATCTTCTACCAGCTGTACCTGCACAATCACCGTACACCACTATACCTTCATTCTTACTACTAACACCATCAACACCATACAATATAAATGCAAAAGTGTCACCCTTAGTAGCAGGTGTATTAAGAGTCATATTGATAGTCACATTTGAATAAAATTCAGTACTAAATATATCTGGGGAAAAGCGGATACGTGAACTGGTAATTTTAGGTAAAACCGATACAACTTCAATTGGATAGTTGGCTAAGATACCATTTTCTGCAGTGTATGATAATTCAATACCATGATTGATGGCACTAATTCCTCCTATGATTGTAAAATCATCTGTATTTGTAATTGCAAAATCAATATCATAATTCAATGAACCATCACCAACAGAAAGTCCTGTTGATACAATATTAAATGTTCTACTATCATCATTCCAAGTTACAGTACCATTAATACTATCAATAACAAACTTTTGATATCCAACTTCATGTGTTAATGCTGGTACCTTAATAGTCATTGTAAATGCATTCTGTAGTGGAACACTCATAGTAGCATTAAATATTATACGTGTAACTTTATCGTCAGGGCGATTTAAACTAATTCCCAAATTAGATTCTAACACTGCTACAATTTTTTGGTATTCATTGAATGGTGATATATTTAATGTACCAGCTTTATTATTACCTCTAGTGATTGATATACCTGGTTTATTAATTGCAAATGCTTTTGGAGCTATTCTAAGTCCTGCAGTGATAGGCATTTCAATGTTATATACACCTGGTTTCACATCAAGTACTGCTGATAACACAAGTAGATAATTTTTAGCATCCCAGCTAGCAATAAAACCATGTGCAAACGCACCAAGTAATTGTGGGGGAGCAGTATAACCAGTACGATTAAATTCTGGTAGATATAGATTTATAGAATCTTCATTGGCTTTTAATAGATATAATAATTCGAAATCTATTGTGATTCCTGAAGCCATATCTGGACGAGGATCAGATAGTATCATTTTTGTATATTTGAAACCGACAGCAGAAACGTCATTAAATGAGGCATTATGAACATTACCAATAGTAGTAGTTGTTACAGAATATTTAAAAATATTTGAATTTAAATACACAGCTGTTGAAGGTAAACTAATACCACGACTAGAAGATATAGTTTCAGTGAAACATGCTGTATTAGCTATAGTTGATGTTAGATATAATAATGATTGTTGTTTATCAAAACTAACAGTATAACCATTACTAGAACTATAATTAAAATCTGATGTTGTATTCGTAAATCCAGCTAAATAAATTAATAATTTATCACCTACATTCAATTGAGAATTTAAACACACTGCAATTTTAATATCTGATAATGCTCCTGGAATAGTATCACTAAATCCAAGTGATGACCAAGTAATTGCAGGTATTGGTATGACATCATTTATAATCTGACGAGATCGAATTTCTTGATCACCACTGAAATGCTCTAATAGCATTGTATTAGGTAAGACACCATATTGATTGATACCAATTCCAGCAGATTTAGATACTGTAAATGTATATTTACCTGCAGTAATAGTATCATTAGCTGTGATTACAATTCCAGAATTTTCACGTACCATATATCTAAAGTTCATGTCCTGACCTGTATGTATACGAAGTCTATCCATGGGCATTGCAGAAGGACAATCAGTACTTGTAACAACCTCTATTGGTTCATCCGAAGGGCGTTGAAAATTAATTCTAATCTGCCTTAATTTCAATGTATTTTGAGTGATAGTTACAGTTGGTCCAAGTAGTGCGAATGATGGAATTTCATCAATTGCATTCTGTACTGAGTCAGGTCCTGATGATGTAGCAGTTGATGTAATACATGTAGTTACATAACCACCTAATGATAATTGAAATTCTTGTTGTAATTCATCTTTAGTTAAACCTTCTGTATTTATATCTATGTACCAAGTAGGTGAAGCTTTGGTAGCAAATGCTCTGTTTAATATGGAAGCTGTATCAAGCTCAAGCACAGCTGCACTATTCGTAACTACATCTCTATTAAATGCAACTTTAATATCTAATGACGATGCTAGACTATAGTGTTGCCACCATTGTGATAATGCACTATTTACACGTACATTCTGCTCTGTATTAAACCTTACAAATTGAGGATTAAAATTCATTGGTTTTTTCATTCCATCACTTATATAATATGATGTATAATCAGAATCAGAATATAATGTTTTGACACTTAATGAATGTTCAAGATTTGCTTCTAATATCGAATCAACTGTAGATAATGTTGATGTAGATGTAATAACAGGTTTGCCATCTTCAAGATAGTAACGGTTATATAGTCGTAGATCATTGTCAGTTCTTCGCAATAGTGATAATGAAGGTATAGAAAGTACAGGAGATATAGTTCCTGAACTACCAACACTAACACCAGCTCTAGCAAGACTTAATACTCGTGCTTTTGTTGTATCAATAACTACATCTGATTGCATACCAAAAGAATTATAACTTCCAGGTTCCATCAATTTAGAATTTGCTAATAATTCGGGATTTTCTGAGTCTTTATATACATAACCTAAAGTGGTATCAAATGCCACGGATGATTGACAATCTAATTTACTAGTAGCAGCTTCTGATGTCACAACATATATAAATTCAATTGATCTTGTGAGATTGCCTGAAGTATATCTAGCAATACATGAAGAAGATTCTCCTCTTAACATTAATCTCACAAAGCCTTTCACAAATACACTTGATGAGAATTTTACAGTAATGATACCAATAGTTCCAGGTGCATAAATTCCATCTGTGATATTTGAGGTGATTAATTGTACATATGGTAATGTATTATCTATTCGAAGTTTATCCGATATCAATCTTGCTGTACCAGTTTTGTTAGCCGATAATATTAATGACGGTGATTCATCATCATGGGATGATAATATCTTAGAATTGCCTAATTGAATAAATGATCGTTTGAAATAATCATTACAACCACATGTTACAAATAAACCAGTTTCTAATTTATCATTAGCTCTTACTGTATATACAAATTCGATCGTTTTGTTACCATTCATAACTTGTACGAATTGTGCTGTTGAGCTACCTAGTGGTAACGTTTGTTCATCTACATCTATTTCAATATAAGGTTTAATACTACCTATTTCAACCCAGACAGGTGCTGAGAATTCAACGAATACTTGTAAATTATCACCAGCTGTAAATATATAATCCATTCTAGTAGTAGTATTTACATATATAGATTTAACATATGTTGCATTACCAACAAAAGACACATTACGATTAAATCCATAAGTCAGTTCTGGAGTGATATGAGGGTTGATATCTAAATATGGTATCTGTGCCATTCTTTTGATATAGTTATCATAATTATTTGTTAATATACGCAGTGGTTGTATATTAGGTCTAAGTGTTGATGATGCCAAATTCACAAGATCATCAGCAATTTTTACTGTATATACAAATACTAATGTGTCAGTGGTTGTACCAGATCGATAATATGCTTTTTTTGTTCTTCCTGAGTCACTCCCTGTATCTAATCTCAAGAGTAATGCAGGTGATGATGTATTTTGATTCATAACTAATACTGGTGATGAAAATGTAACTTGAAAATCAACTTCATCACCAACACTATAAACACCACTTTGACTAGTTGTAGTAATATTCGTTACTGTAGGTATATCAGTTTTTATTGTTAAATCATTAGTGACAAATGTCGGCATGGAAGTGGAGGCATCAATCAATTCTTGATCTCCTACACGTTTGATAGTACCTCCATTAAGATCATATGCTGCCGTGATGTAATTGCTTGCTGATGGTACAGCAGGTAGTAATGTATTAGTCGGCATCGAATCACCACGTTTTACTTCATATTTAAATATCAACATATCAGTACCCGAACCAGATTGATATTTAGCTTCTCTTACTGACGGCGATGAGATATTAATTTGTTCCATTACAGCAGTACGTCCACCTGCAACTGAAGCTTCGTTGTAAGTTTCTACTATCGTCATGAAATCATTTGCCAATGATGAAATAGTGTAGAAATGCACACCGATTTTTAATTTAGAACCAATATCAGAAGATGTTAATTCATGACCAGGGTATAGTTGTATTGTATTTGTATCACCACTTAGAAAATAAGTATCAACCTGATCTACAGAATAGAAGGATATTGATGATGATGTTAATGTTGGTACTACAGTTATAGAATCAACACTAATACTAAGTATAGGACCACTTGAAGCATCTGATGATATCAGGTAATTAGTAGCAGTATCTGGAACACCACTACTAGGACAAATAAATCCTTGGTTGACGTCTAGATAGATTCCATTTGGAGTATTAGCATTGATATCATTGGTGGCAGTTAATGTAATTGTATTTGCTGAAGCATCCCATACTGTATTATAACTACTACTAGAGGTACCACCAATGACAAGACTACCACTACCACCACCACGAGTTAAAAAAGGCATATAAAATATAACTTTCTCTCCAAATAAAAGACTACCAGCGAGAGTAAAATTTAACGTAACACTAGTAGCAGTACCAGCAACAGGTGTACCTAATGATATAGATGATGTTTGAATACCTACATTCTGAATAACCTGTATGTTACCTTTTTCTAATGTTTTATTACCACCACTAACACTTCTCTGAATATCGATTATAATACCATTACCTTTACTATACACACCACTTAGTGGTAATCTAACTCCGAAAGATTTAGGTATCTTTATACTTATAGTTTGTTGAGGACCAACAGGTCTGGAGAATGTTAAATTTACATTTAATGCAGTTTTACTAATATCAATCTTTGCTATTTTATTAAATAGATCTATCGAATCACCTTCTAGTCTAGTTTGCAATGAAGTATTATATTCATTCTGTACAAAGTTACTAGTGTTAAAATCAGGGAAGAATATATCAATCGTATCATTAATATTCATATTATGAGCTGTAGTAAATATCAATTCAAGTGATGTTTCACCACCAGCAATTGGTGTATCAAAACTTAATGATGATGATGATAAACCACGTGCATTTGCAGTGTCAAATGATGATGCATCTACAGGACATACTGTAGATTGTACTCCATATGTAGTACGAGGATCATTTTGATATACTAATATTTGATCAAATTGTAATGTTTTTGTAGATACTGAAAACTGATATGTACCTTGATCAAAAATACCATTAGTAGTGATGTTAATTGATAACAATCGACTTGATTCTAACCAAATTCCCGTCGCTGATGTCTTAGTATTTTGGTTTGAAATGATCCATATATCCACTGGACCATTAGTTCCTGTAACACCAGGCAATACTACATCGATAGTTGCACCAGTTTCAAGTGTACAATATATATCGAAACTCATAGTTATATTATGAATAGAATTCTTCGTGTTATTAGTTGCTATTATATCTAATTTAGAAGGAAACATCGAACCGACATATGAAAATTCAGATATTTCATACATAGCTATAGGTGATGTTGTAGAAGTAATTGCCATATATGGCATCTCCTTTTCCCCCACACCATTTTGAGGTAGTTTAACATTACTGGATGCAGGTATATTGATTACAATCTTAATACCTGCTGTAATTTCTGTATTTATTGTTAATTTTAATTGTGGTGGTGATGTGGTTGTTACTGTACTACCTAATGCATTTGTAGTGATTGTATCCACAGAAGCAACACCTTCTAATGATAGATACTGTGTCATATCAACACCTGCATTCGATGTAAATGATAGCGGTCTTTGTGGTATATTGTGATCTGGAAGTGTTACGTATATAATAGAACCAATTGCCAGTCTGTCATCAAGTATCAACACAAACTCAATATTAACAGCAACATTTGGTGTCAGCGGATTGACACTAAAATTAGCAGCTCTTACTTTACCTATTGGACCTGCTAGTAGTGGTATGTTATAAAGTCTACCTGCAGAAGCAGTACTGATAGTGGTACTTAAAGTACTTCCATATGAAATACCAGATGAAGGTGATTTTAACAAGTAATTACGTGGCAATGATGCAACTAGCGGTGTTGTGCTAGAATACACTGTAGCATCTGATACAGTGAATATTAATTGATCTTCAGGTTCATTCCAAGTCATTCTAATACCTTCTGTAGTTGTAGGTGTGAGTATATTGATATATGACCCATTAAAATTAGGCATAGCAACGGTAATGTTTTCACCACTACCAGCAGAGAGTTGAACTCCTGTACCAAATGTAAATGTAAATTTGAATGCTGAAGTAAAACCTGCTATCGGTGTAGTTACAGTCATTGCACTACTACAAATACCATAGCAAGGTATTGATAACGATCTGGATATACTTATTTTATTATTACCACTTACATAAGTGATTGTACCAGTAGCACCATCTTGTACTCCAGATTCTAATAAATTAAGTTTATCATCACCACTACTAACATAAGGAAATATTTCAAGGCTTAGAGCACCATCTAATTGATCAAAACCTAATACTAAACTTATAGTACTAATAGATTCAGTCCAAGTACTTGTAGTAAAATCACCGAAATTACCATCACTAGTTTTTGCTTGTACATTGAAACTATTCGTACTCGAAATAGCAGTTTTAAAAATAGGTAAGTAGATGTCTATACGATCACCAGTTGACATTGCAGCTGTAGTATTTACAGTGACTACAATACGTGATACTTGGTTGGTGAATTTGCATTAAAATCCATTGAAGCTGTAACTACTATTTCTCGACCATAATCATTATCAAATATTTTACTTGATCCAGATTGTGAATTTGAATCTATAAATTGATATGATGGTGATGCAGATCTTGTAATTGCAGGTGATATTCCATATATAGTAATATTCATAGCTATACTTGTATCTAAAACAGAACTGAAATATATTGAAATTTCGGAGTTGGCTACATCTGTAATAGTACTTGTAGCTGTATTTATAGTTACTCCTTCTGCTACATATGTAAGTGTTCCTGAAACATCAAATTGAGGTAGTTTAAGTACTATTCTTGAACCTATTGGTAATGCTACAGATGGTACGCATGAAATATTAAATGATGATGATGATTCAAAATAAGTAATACTTGAACCACTACTGCAAATAAAATCATTGTAAGTGGTTGGATGTGATATTTCATAACTAACTACTCCAGTAGGACGAGCACCACTACGACTTGTACTTATAAATACATTCTTATACCCACTACCACCACTTAATGAAGTAGCAAATTTCAAACCACTTATAGTTATACTAAATGTTGAATCAGCAGTAATAGTGAATGGTAACGTAAAGTCTAATCTTTGTTCATCATTATACCATACCGAATTAGCAGATTCTGTTTGAATTCCAGATGAGACTGTTGCGCTTACTGTAATGTCTGACCGATTAAAACCTGGAAATGAAATGTTCATTGATTGATACTGATTCAAGGTATGTGAAAAAGATAAGGTATAGGTGATGGTTGTATTTGATTCTTTTACTATAGATGTATAAGAAGCACTACCACTACACCATCCTAAACAATCATTACTTACACTCTGTAATGCTGAATTTCCATTATCTGATAAAACTGATACCTGTAAGCTATCAGGAAGTAGACCATTAGAAGGAGTAACTACTCCAAATGGAGATCCTATAGTAAGTGTGTAGTAGCTTGTACCTGCATTACTAGTTGAATCTTTACCTGTAATGACAGTAAGTGTGTCATGTACATGACTATATAATGAAGAAGCAATATCAATATCATACACACTACCAGAGAATTCTTGGATTAATCTAACACTATTATTACTAACATCAAAATTAAGACCTCTATAAAAATTAGGTAAGTGTAGTATTATAGTATCATTCTTTAGCAATATTCGACTACTACCAAATCTTAATCTAACTGTGGTTATATTAGTATTATCTTCAGGTATGATTGTATCTGATAATACCACTACAGGATTGATTAAATCTAAAATTGAATTTTTAAATGTGTTTGTTATAGCAGCAGGCATCGAACAGCCACCTGATGTTAGTTGTATTGTATATGTATCTGTAATATATATACCTGTAGCTGGTACAGCATGACCTGCTGTTGTATCTACAGTAGCAGTACAAGTAGTACCAGCACTAATTATAGTTGTAGCTGTAAATGTAATTATATTTGTACTAACTGTAACTGTAAATGTACCACAGCTAACAGTACTTGAGGTAGTTACATCGCTATTATCAGTAAGACTTGTACTTGACGGAATTGTGAATACTACTGAATCACCTATACCTGTATCAGTAGGTCCAGCAGTCCAAGATAAATCAATATTAGAAGCACTACCAGCAATCTGATTACTATATTCCACACTACTACTAGTAATAGCACAAATATGATTAATATTAGGAAAATTAATTTCATTTATTACACCATTTTCAAAAGAGATCATTGAAAATTTCACAGAATCTTCACCAACACCATTTATTGGTGATACTAATGAGACACCTGATGATAATAATAATGAAAATGTTTTCAAATTTGTAGCTTGATTTAGAGTTAAAGTCATTTCGTTTACTGTGCTATTCCAGGCGTAATTCCAGAGACCACCACTACCACTTATCACACCAGTAGCAATATTAATATTAGATGTCCATCCGATAAAAAATATCACCATGGTATCACCTGTTGTTAAAGCTTCAGGTACAGTAAACCCTAACGTGACTGTTGTTGCTGTACCTACTACAGCAGTTGTATCAAGCGTAAGACTTAGAGTTTCAAGGCCTGATAGCCATGGAGTAACAAAAGCTTGATTGGGCATTACTGCTAGGGCGCCAGTGATTGATACTTTAGGGACGTCTATACCTGATTGTAATCCTTTCACTGGTAATTTCAAACCACTACTACCATGAATAGTAGCTTTAACTTCAGTACCAGATGGAACATCTTTTAATGATGTTAATATTACACTGTTTGTGTTCGGATTCCAGGAAGCTGTGAAGAATGTTGCAGTAGAAGTTGTTAGTGTAGTTGTTCGATTTGAACCTTCAACTTCAAAATAAGGTAATTCAATAGTAACAATATCGCCAATTGCAACCTTAAAATTAATAACTATAGCTATACTCATACTAGTTATGGAATTAGGTTTTGAACGTTTATATGCATATACTGGATTAGCAGGAGCTGTCCGTACACGAGCATCAATAGAGGTTTCGGAGTTTGATAACCAGACAATAGGATCTCCATTAACAACAACAGGATAATCATATTGAATAGTAATCAACACATTATCACCAGCAGTAGCAATAGTATTATTTTGAACTGCTTTATCTGCAATATATGTGATACTAAGAATTACAGGAGAAGCTGTGTTTATAACAAGTTGTTTATTGTATGATAATGAACCTTCACCTTTGGGCATTGGTAATGCGAGCACTGCTAGTGTATCATTACTGTTAGTATCTCGATATAATTCACCAAAACCATAATTTACAAATGCATTAATTGTAGTGTATTCTAAAGCAGCAGCATTATCACCAGCTTCCACAATGTATTTAAACACCAATGTATATGGATTTAATTGAGAATTGTAATTAGCAGATCTAGCAAAATTACCAGCCGATAGTTCAATGACATATTGTATCCCGTTGAATATCTTTACTGGTAGATCGAATATGATGTATAGGGTGACTGTATCACCTTGAGTATATGTACCATCAATATCAGGACTAGTAACTGATATCACAGTAGGAGCTTCAGTTGAAACTGCTATATTTCTGTGGAATGATAATGATAAGGGTATCATAGACATGTATCTACCACTACTACCATCACCTGGAACAGAAGTTGATACGTTTCCATAACCATATGGATCTTGAATATAGCCTTCACTAAAGAATAATCCTGTAACCTCTAAATCAGGAGCAAGATCACCATCTCTGACTACATACTTGAAATTAATAGTATTAGTTCCTGTACCAGAATGGTAGTTAGCTTTACCAATACTAGTTTTTTTTCCAGGAATATTTTCAATTGTAGTAGCTGTAATACTTGGAGTAAATGCTGTATTAATTCCTCTAAGAGGATTTTCATCTCTACCGGCAAATAAACCTGTTCTGTCATTACTATATGCATTGAATCTATCTAAGAATAATTCCGGAACATTTCCTTCTAATTCAGGTAGCGTTACATCTTCATATGTTATAGTAACAGTATTACCTCTGGCACTACAGATCCTCCTTCCACCACTATAATCACGATCATCATCTTCACTAAATTTAATGGTGACTTCATTTATTCCTGGTAATTCTTCAAGGAGATATTTGAATTGATCTTGTGTAGTATTTACATCAACATTCATTATTCTTTGTTCCCTGAATCTTATTGCAAACTGACCATAATCAGCATAACATGTGAATTCCTGTACTTCTTTAGTAATACAACTCTCATCCAAACAACCAGTATTAACAGTAATAAACGGGTTACCAGTAACTAACACTTTATCAGTGTAAACAAGGCTCAAAATAATATTATCACCAGCACCATATACAAAATCAGTAGAGATCGCATCTACTCTAGTTAGACGTGGAACCTGTAGACCATCAAATGAAAGGAATTCTGAAGGGATATCTATAGGAAGACCTAACACTTTACCAGGCTCTAAATCATATTGAGATTTTAATTTAATGTATTGATCTTCATTTTGATGGCCTACGGTATGATATCTTGCAGCATTTATATCTACTATTTGATGACATAGTAGTAAGAATACAAGTATCATCAAATTAAGAGACATATGAAGAATATGAAGAGCTTTCATCTCGATAAGCACTCAAGCTAAACGAAACAATTTTATTTGTTTTTAATTCTTTCTTGGAGTTTTTTTCAGCAAGTTTAAATGTTACTGTATGTTAGCAATAACTCTAAGAATATGAAACTTCAACCAATATTAATGAGCTTTAGCCTATTA